>Ga0310695_10003292_pt1 | contig 32125 bp, 23 predicted proteins | sample RumenRJG_04DNA_FD_203882 | JGI IMG/M metagenome (GOLD analysis project Ga0310695, IMG submission 203882) | Bovine rumen microbial communities from Lethbridge, Alberta, Canada - RJG_04 (v2) (version 2) | ecosystem: Host-associated > Mammals > Digestive system > Stomach > Rumen | place: Canada...
GCAGACCTGAACAATATCATCTTTGGTGGCACCTGCTGCCGCGAGTGCTCTTGCGACACAGCCCTCCCACATATCGACATCGTTCTGAGTATAGCATGCGACGACACGTCTGCCGGTCGTACCGCTTGTCGAATGAATGCGGACACAGTCAGAGAGCGGCACTGCCAGCAGTCCGTATGGATATTGCTTGCGCAGATCTTCCTTGCTCAGAAAAGGCAGCTTATGGAGATCCTTAATGCCTTCAATATCCTCCGGTTTCACACCGTGTTCATCCATCTTCTGTCTATAGTAAGGAACCGCTTCGTACACGCGCTTTACGGTCTTGACCAGACGTTCATCCTGCCAGGCAGTGATCTGTTCCCGTGAAGCGCACTCAATCTGCGGTTCAAAATAGTGTTCCATCCTGTGTACCTCCTGAAGCTGTTATAACATTTATTTTTATTTGCGGCCTATGATCCGGCGCTCACAGGCATATGCGGGCAAAACCAATACGGCGTCGTGATCAACTGGCCGGATCGGCAAAATACGGCGTCGTGATCAACTGGCCGGATCGGCAAAATACGGCGTCGTGATCAACTGGCCGGATCGGCAAAATACAGTGCCGTGATCAGCGGGCCGGATCGGCAAAATACAGTGCCGTGATCAGCGGGCCAGATTGGCAAACCTGGTGAGTGAAGGCTGCCAGCTGAGCTCAACAGTGCCGATGGGGCCGTTCCTTTGTTTGGCAATAATGATTTCGGCGACTCCTTTTTTTTCGGAATCTTCGTTGTAGTAATCGTCGCGGTAGATGAACATGACCAGATCCGCGTCCTGCTCAATGGCGCCTGACTCACGCAGGTCAGACAGCATGGGCCTGTGGTTGGGTCTCGATTCCACAGCACGGGAAAGCTGGGAAAGGGCTACAACAGGCACATTCAGCTCTCTGGCAAGCGCTTTGAGGGAGCGCGATATATCCGATATTTCCTGCTGACGCGAGTCACCGCTCCTTCCTGAGCCGCTCATGAGCTGCAGGTAGTCGATGATGATGATCTCCAGACCGAATTCCAGCTTGTACTTGCGGCATTTGGAGCGGAGTTCGGCCACCGTGATCGCCGGCGTGTCATCGATGATCAGCCGGCTCTCGCCGATATTGCCGGCGCTCTCGACCACTTCTGCCCACTCGCTCTCCGTCATATCTCCGGTACGGATCTTCTGGGCTTCGACATGGGACTGCATGGCAAGAAGGCGGTTAACCAGCTGTTCCTTGGACATTTCCAATGAAAAAATACCCACACACCTGTTTTCCCGCATGGTCAGATAATCTGCAATGTTGAGGACCAGGGCGGTCTTGCCCATGGAAGGACGCGCCGCGATCAGAATAAAGTCGGCGGGCTGCAGGCCGGCTGTCCGGTTGTCCAGATCCGTAAAGCCTGTTGACAAGCCGGTGACATTGCCCTTGATCCGCGATGCCTGCTCAATTTTGTCCATCGCGTTGAGGACGATCTCCCTGATCGGAACGAAATTGTTGGCGTTCCGTCTCTGCGAGATCTCAAAAATCCGCTTTTCAGCCTTGTCGAGGAGCGATTCCATATCCTCACTCTCTGCATAGCAGTTTCCGGCGATCTCTTCATTGGCGCGGATCATTTTCCGCAGCAGGGATTTTTCCGCAACAATGTTCGCGTAGGATTTGATATTGGCCGATGTAGGAACAGTGGTGATCAGTTCACTGATCTGCTCATCAGAATAAAGCTCCGGGGGGAGATTCTTCTCCCGGAGCCTGGTCTGCAGCGTCACTGGATCGATCGCTGTACCTTTACTATGCATTTCCAGCATGGTCTGATACAGGATCCCGTTCTGCCGCGCATAGAAGTCATCTTCTTTTATGATTTCGGAAGCGGTCTCCACTGCCTCCGGATCGATCAGCATGGAACCGAGCACAGACCGCTCCGCCTCCAGACTGTGAGGCATGACCCTGCTGACTATATCATCCTGTGCCATTGTTTTCTCCAGTAAAACAGATAAGTCGGGATATCCATACCCATGATGATGAGGTCAAAAGGTGGTTAAGGGAATACCGTCTCGTCAAGCTGTTGGATACCTTTAGACGTTCACATCATACTCATGCTTATTGAAGCAGGGGTCCGGTTTTATGCCTCTGTGACCTTCAGCATGAACTTGCCTGTCACCTGGGGATGCAGGCGGATCGGGATCTCAAAGCTTCCGAAGGATTTGATGGGCTCAGAGAGCTGGATCTTCTTTTTGTCCAGGTCGAGGTTGTGCTGCTTCTTTGCCTCCTGGGCGATTTCCTTTGCACTGACAGAGCCGAAGACACGGCCGCCTTCACCGGCTTTCATTGTGACCACGACAGTTACCTTCTCCAGATCCTGCGCAAGCTTCTGTGCATCTGCAAGGCGCTGAGCGGCCTCTTTCGCCTCACGCTGTTTCTTGAGCTTCAGATCGTTTTTATTTTTCTCATTGGCTTCGACACCCAGCTTTTTGGGGATGACAAAGTTCCTTGCATATCCGTCACTGACGTTGACAACATCGCCCTCTTTGCCGAGAGATTTTACATCCTGTAAAAGAATGACCTTCATGTAATATTCCTCCTGTTTTTCAAGATTCTCTTGTATAGGGCCGGAAAACCGGCCGCTGCGTATCATTCATGACACGTATCTGTTGTTTCTTCAGGCGTCGATTTCGCCCTCTTCTATCATCTGGTCTATGACTCTCTTGACCTTCTGGATCGCTTCCCCGGAGTCAGTGCCTTCCATCTGGCTGCCCGCCATGTTGATATGACCGCCGCCTCCCATTCGCTCCATGATCAGCTGCACATTGACTTCGTCTATGGAACGGGCACTGATAAAGATCTGTCCATTATAGCGGGTCATGACAAAGCTTGCCTTGACGCCGTCGATATTGAGCAGCTCGTTGGCCGCCTGGGCTCCGACAACGGTCGGGCTGCGAAGTCCCTCGCTGTTACAGGTCGTGAAGGCAAAGACATCACGGTAGATCTCCGCCTGAGAGACCGCATCCGCTCTCGCCTTGTACTCTTCTGCTTCCTCGCGGAACATCTTTCTCACGCGCACCACATCCGCGCCGCTGCGGCGCAGGAAGGCGGCCGCCTCAAATGTCCGCACACCTGCCTTGTTGACAAAACCGTCCGTGTCTACAACGATGCCGCCGTAGATCGCATCTGCCTCTTCCGGACGGAGGCGGATATTTTCACCTGTGTACTGGACGATCTCCGCAACCATTTCACAGGCTGAGGAGGCATATCCCTCCACATAGGAAAGGGTCGCGCCCTCGATCACATCCTTGCCCGCCCTATGGTGGTCGAGGACAACGATCGATTTACATCTGGTCAGCAGATCCGGACACTCCGTGCGGGCGGGTGTATTGACGTCTACGACTACGACACAGGCGTTGTCTGTGACCATATCCAGTGCCTGCTGGCTGTTGATGATAAAAGTATTGCCGTATTCCGGATTGTGTTCAAACAGACGAAGAACCTGCTCTATGGAAACCGTGCGCTCATTGATAATAATATAGGCCTGTTTTTCCAGTGTCTTTGCAATTCTGTAGATACCTACAGCAGCTCCGAAGCTGTCCGGATCCCCCAGCTTGTGTCCCATGATGAAGACCGCATCCCGCACCCGGATGATCTCCTTGAGGGCCTGCGCCTTGACACGGGCCTTGACGCGGGTATTCTTTTCCACCTGCCGGGTCTTTCCTCCGTAATACACAACATTATCGGGAGATTTGATGATCGCCTGGTCTCCGCCTCTTCCCAGAGCCAGATCCACAGCATTGCGGGCGAACTCGTAGTTCTGGGTGTAGGCCAGGCCGTCCAGACCGAATCCCAGACTGAGGGTGACAGCTATTTCATTGCCGACGCTGACCTTCTTGACATCCTCCAGTATATCAAAATGTCCCTCCTGCAGACTTTGCAGGGACTTTTTGCGCAGGATGACCAGATATTTGTCCTTCTCTATTTTGCTGCATAGTCCGTCGATCGCGCTGATGTACTGGCTCACCTTCCGGTCGATCAGGGCGATCAGCAATACCTTGCGCACCTCTTCGACAGTGTCAATGACTTCATCATAGTTGTCGATATAAAACAGTCCGACCGCCAGACTCTGGTCGTCCACCTCCCGCACCGCGAGCCGAATGGCTGTGTTGTCAACCAGGTTCAGGGCTATAATACTGTCGCCCATGCTGGAACCGAACATCTCGGATCCGATCATCATATGGGAGACCGCCACCCTGTGCATCTGAGCACTGTAGCTGTTCCCGACCAGGTCCACGGGGACCTTTACCAGCTTTTCATCGATCGGAAAAACATCCCGGGTGAGGGCGGGGATCAGGGTGGAAATGGGCCGGCGATAAGTTTTGTCCTTGTGGACTACTTTTTCGAAAGCCGGATTCATCCAGATAAAGCGGCCTCCTTCATCCAGAAGAGCATAGGGCATTTCCAGCTCCCTCAGCAGCATGTCCTCCAGTCCGCGGAACTCCTCTGCATAGGCCGACATCTCTTTCATATAGATGGCCCGGCTGTTGATAAAGGCAGCCGCCATCACGCAGGTATAGATCAGGCAGGCAGCCGAGGCTGCGGCAAAAGACTTTGCGTCAAGAAAGAAGATCAGAAAATCCGTCACCCAGAGAATTACTCCCAGAATGAGTGATATCCTGAAATATCCGGAAATACGGCCGTTCTTCCTTTTTCCCGCCGTCTGCACCGTCCCCTTGTCCGGCCTGGAATCAGGCGCAAAGGGATCCTGCGCGTCAGTTTCATTTACTTTTTGCATTCAAATATCTCCATTCCGCCTCTCGAAACATAGTTGGAATCCTGTACAGTTTTGTTTTTACAGGCCCCCTGCTCCGAAAAGTTTTCGAAAATCTTTCGAAAAGGTCACACCTGGCTGTCCAGCCATCTGGCGGCTTCCTGCATTCCTTCCTCTGTGAAGGGAAAATCCCTGATTGTCTTCAGGGCGTCATCTGTGGCGGCATAGCCGTAAGGCCCGCGCCAGGTGACGGCGCGGAGAACAGCCTCCCCCCTCTTGTCCGGAGGGGTATAATGCACATTCTGCAGCGGTTCACGGGCAAGTCTGTAGCGCAGGTCTCCGCAGCTGCCGTAATATGCCTCTCCATACTCATAATGGACGAAAGGAAAAAGCTCCTCTCTTGATATATGACGATTTGCGTTCTCCATCTGTTTCCCACCTGTCTTTCCCGGCTCCGGCCCGGCCTGGCTTCTGTTCCGGCCCGGTCTGACTTGATCCCGCACGCGGGGCTCAGGACTCGCGCCCGAATCCGTCATCTGATCCCGGCCCGGCTCGTTTCCGGTCATTTCTCTATGGCATTTTAATACCGATCCGGATCAGCCTGCCAGTTCGGGCTTTTTGCCCGTGTACAGCTGATAATAGCGCTGGCCCAGGTCGATCAGTTCCTGGTGGGTGCCCTGCTCGACGATCCTGCCCTGTTCCAGGACAATAATAAGATCACTGTTGCGGATCGTGGAGAGACGGTGGGCTATGACAAAGGTCGTCCTGTCCTTCATCAGGCTGTCCATTCCCGCCTGCACGATCTTCTCTGTGCGGGTATCGATCGAGCTCGTCGCCTCATCCAGAATAAGAGCCGGCGGATCCGCAATGGCCGCGCGGGCGATGGCAAGAAGCTGCCGCTGGCCCTGAGACAGGTTGGCGCCGTCCCCGGTAAGCATTGTATCATATCCTTGCGGAAGACGCCTGATAAAACCGTCCGCGTTGGCGAGCCTGGCGGCACGGACAACCTCCGCATCCGTCGCATCCAGTTTTCCGTAGCGGATGTTCTCCCGCACTGTACCGGAAAACAGGTGGGTGTCCTGCAGCACGATTCCGAGCGAGCGGCGCAGGTCGCCTTTTTTGATCTTATTTACATTGATGTTGTCAAAACGGATCTTACCGTCCTGTATATCATAAAACCGGTTGATCAGGTTGGTGATCGTGGTCTTGCCTGCGCCGGTGGAGCCGACAAGGGCAATCTTCATGCCGGGCCTGGCGTGGATCCAGATATCATGCAGGACCATCTTGTCATCCCGGTATCCGAAGTCGACGCCGTTGAAGGTGATATCGCCTTCCAGGGCCTGATAGGTGGTCGTATCCTCTGCCTTGTGATAGTGCTTCCATGCCCACTGTCCCGTGTGCCTGTCCGTCTCGACGATCTCGCCGTCTGCATCGCGCTCACAGTTGACCAGCATGACATAGCCGTCATCCGTCTCGGGCTCTGCGTCCATGAGCTTGAAAATGCGCTCCGCGCCGGCCAGGGCCATGATGATACTGTTGAACTGCATGCTGACCTGGTTGATCGGCATGGAGAAGCCCCGGTTCAGGGTCAGGAAACTGGCGAGGGCACCGACTGTAAATCCGGCATAGGAATTGATCGCCAGAATACCGCCCACGATCGCGCAGATCACATAGTTGGTGTTTCCCAGCTGTCCATTGACAGGACCGATGATATTGGCAAAGCCATTGGCTTTTGCGGCACTCTGGTACAGCTCTTCATTGAGCTGATCGAATTCGCGGATCGCCTGCTGTTCATGGCAGAACACCTTGACGACTTTTTCGCCGGTCATGGTCTCCTCAATAAACCCGTTCAGTTTACCCAGATTCCTCTGCTGGGCAATGAAATTTCGTCCGGACATGGAGGTTACTTTTCCGGATGAAAACAGCATGACACCCACCATCATGAGGGATACGACCGTCAGCGGGATGCTGAGCACCAGCATCATGGCCAGGATCGATGTGACCGTGATCAGGCTGTTGAGCAGCTGAGGCATACTCTGGCTGACCATCTGACGCAGGGTATCGATATCGTTGGTGTAGACACTCATGATATCACCGTGGGCATGGGTGTCAAAATATTTGATTGGCAGGCTCTCCATGTGCTCAAAGAGCTCTATACGCAGCCGTTTCATTGTACCCTGGGTGACAAAGGCCATTGTGCGGGCCTGCGTGTAGGCCGCCGCGATACCGATCACATAAAAACAGGCGACCCGCATCATGGCGTGCAGGAGCGGCGAAAAATCAGGGTTGACTTCTCCTGCTTTCACCCTTTCCACCATGGGTGTGATATAGCTGTCGATCAGCGTCCTCGTAAACATGGTTCCCTGAACATTGGCCAGAACAGAAACCACAATACAGACTGCCACTGCTGCCATGTGAAAACCGTAAAACCGGAAAACATATGAAAGAATCCTGCGGAGGATTTTCCAGGGATTCTCCACTTTGGGACGCGGACGCCCCCGCATACCCCGGGGACCGCCCCCTACTTCTTTTACTTTTTCTGCCATATTTCAAACACTTTCCTGACAAGCCGCCCGCCGGAGCGGCAGCACATGCTCCGCATGTGTACGAGGCTTTTTCCGTGTCACATATTCTTGCGGCCGCGGGCGGGTACCCGCAGACATGTATGATCATTAAGCAGGTTTATCAAAGTCGGCATCCGCACCCATTCCTGTCTGGGACTCATAGACTTCTCTGTAGATCTGGTTGGTCCGCAGAAGTTCCTCGTGGGTATCGAACCCGCTGATGCGCCCGTTGTCCATGACAATAATGCGGTCACACTCCTGCACGCTGGAAATGCGCTGCGCGATGATGAGCCTGGTCGTATCCGGGATCTCCTCACGAAAAGCCCGGCGGATTTTTGCATCCGTCGCTGTATCCACCGCGCTGGTGCTGTCATCCAGGATCAGGATCTTCGGTTTGCGCAGGAGCGCGCGGGCTATACAGAGGCGCTGCTTCTGACCGCCGGAGACATTGGTTCCGCCCTGCTCGATGTAAGTATTGTAGCCCTCCGGCATTTTTTCAATAAATTCATCCGCACAGGCCAGCTCGCAGGCGTGTCTGCACTCCTCCTCCGTGGCGTTCTCATCTCCCCACCGCAGATTGTCATAGATCGTGCCGGAAAACAGCACGTTTTTCTGCAGGACGACAGAAACCTGTCTGCGCAGTACATCCATATCGTATTCGCGCACGTCATGTCCGCCCACCAGGACCCGTCCCTGGGTGACATCATAGAGACGGCTGACAAGATTGACCAGGCTCGATTTCGCGCTGCCCGTGCCGCCGATGATACCGATGCTTTCGCCGGAATGAATGTCGAGATCGATATCCTTGAGCACCGGCTCTGCGCTGCCCGGTCTGTAGGAGAAATCCACATCCTCAAAACGGATACTGCCGTCCGGGACTTCCATGACGGGATTTTCCGGGTTGGTCAGGGAACTCTTTTCATTAATGACCTCGGAGATACGCCTTGCGCTGGCCTCCGACATGGTGATCATGATGAATACCATGGAAAGCATCATCAGGCTCATCAGAATATTCATGCAGTAGGTCAGAAGACTCATCAGATTACCGGTCGTCAGTGTATCCGATACGATCATGTTGGCACCGAACCAGCTGATCGTCAGAATACAGGCATAGACGACCCCCATCATGACAGGAGAGATACTCACGACCCTCATCTCGGCCCGGATGAACATCTCGTAGATATTCTCCGCTGCCTTCCGGAACTTGTTATTTTCATAGTCCTCACGGACATAGGCTTTGACCACGCGGATGGCAGAGACGTTTTCCTGCACACTCTCGTTCAGGGCATCGTAGCGCTCAAACACCTGCTTGAAGTATTTGGTCGTCGTGCGCATCATGAAAAACATGAACAATGCCAGAAAGGCCACCGCGATAAAATAGATGCTGGCCAGACGAGGGCTGATGATGAAGGACATGACCATGGCTACGATCATGGTCGAGGGCGCGCGCATTGCCATGCGGAGCATCATCATATAGGCATTCTGGATATTCGTCACATCCGTCGTAAGTCTTGTCACCAGACTGGATGTGGAAAAGTGATCTATGTTTGAAAAGGAAAAAGTCTGGATATTGTCATGCATTGCCTTGCGCAGATTTCTGGCAAGTCCTGCACCTGCACGCGCGGCAAAAAAACCTCCCATAATTCCGAAGGTCAGACCCAACAGGGCCACACAGATCATCACGGCGCCTGTGCGCATGATAAAGCTGACATTCCCTGCCATGACGCCATTGTCAACTATTTTTCCCATCAGAACAGGAATGATCATTTCACAGATAACTTCTCCGATCATGCAGACCGGCGTCAGGATCGAGATCCGTCGGAATTCCTTTACCTGTGACAGAATTGTTTTGACCATATGAACACCGTTTTTCCGGCGGGCAGTTACAGTTCACACCCCGCCGCGATAAATACTGTACCCGGAACCTGATCTATTGATCCGGAGACGTGGAATCGTCATCGGCTGCCGCAGCTTCCGTATTTTCATCTCCTCCTGCAGCTTCCGTGATGCCGGAACTGTCATCCCCTTCTGCAGTCTCCGTATTTTCCGCGCTTTCAGCGCTGTCCATGTACAGTGTTTCGATTTCCTTTTGATCGACACCTGCATAATTCTCGATCGGATTGCCCCGCAGATCAAGATACTCCAGATTGGCGTAATCTTTGATCGGTGACAGATCGCGGATCGAATTGTTCTGCAGCTCCATAGCCTTTATAAGCGTCAGTCCGGAGAGCGGTCCGATGTCTTCGATGAGGTTATCGGACAGATACAGATATTCCATGGCTCCCAGATCCTTCAGCGGCTGAAGGTCTTTTACGCGGTTGCTCCCGATCATCAGCAGGGAAAGCTCCGGCATGCCCGCAAGCACGCTGATGTCTCCGATTTCATTGTCCCAGAGATTGAGCTGGTGCATCTTCACAAGTCCTTCAAGAGGCTTCAGGTCGGACACACCGTCACTGTAGAGTGTGAGCACTTCCAGATTCTGCAGCCCGGACAGGGCGCTGATATCCTGCAGACGATTGCCTCCCAGATGAAGGATTCCCAGATTCTTCATCCCGGTCAGAGGACTGATATCCGTGATCTGATTGTTGTCCAGGTAAAGCTGAGTCATGGCCGTCAATGTGGAGAGCGGCTTGAGGTTGGAAACCTGGTTGTTGTTCAGATACAGCCGCTGCAGCGCTGTCATATTGCGCAGGGGCATGAGATCCGAGATCTGATTATCATCCAGACACAGGCCTTCCAGACGGGTCATGGCAGCGATCTGCGTGAGATCACTGATTCCGTTTCCGGTCAGGTCCACGCTTACAAGGGCGGGAAACTCCTTCAGAACGGAAAAGTCTTTCATCCCCGCATTGGAAAAATCAATGTAAGTGATCTCGCTCAGATCCTTTCTGGTAAGTTCACCGTCCGGGACACCTGCCGCCGAGCGCACTGCCTGCTCCACTGCAGAATTTTCCCATGTAGGAAGCGGAGCCTCCGCGGACTGGGCAGGCTTCTCTTTTTCATCCTCTTTTTCATTTTTCTGCTGAGCAGCCTGGCCTTCCTTCTCTTCCTTCTTTTCTTTTTCCTGACTGCTGAGGAAAGGCAGCCCCCCGCCCAGAGAAGGATCCGGCAGAACCTTTACGATCCGGGGGATCAGAAGACACAGCAATATTACCGGAATAGCAGCCAGTGCCAGCACGGTAAGGATGCCGGAGCGCTTCTCCTCATTTTCCATCTCATACTCATCATCTTCAGAAACGGCTTTCCTGCCGCGTCTGTCTCTTTCGGGATCAGTCTTCCTGCCGCGTCTGTCTCTTTCGGCATCAGCCTTCCTCCGGCTGTTTTTCTTCGGAGCAGATCCTTCCTCATTTTCTTTTTTACGTTTCTTTTTCTTCTTTGTCCTCTTTGCAGGATCCGGCCGCTTTGTCGGTTCCGTTTTCTTTACAGTCTCCTCTTCCTCTGCCTCCATGTCTTCAAACACATCGTCTTCATACTCATCGTCTTCATACTCATTTCGATAAAGGGAAGACTGGGACTGTCTCGCGCCGAGCATAGGAACACTGTTGTCCCTGCCGCAATTCGGGCAGACCGGGATTCCGTCTGTCAGTTCTGTTCCGCAATATCCGCAGCGCTGAATACGATCCGCCATTATCATCCTCCTTCAGTACAAAGGTTACAGCAAAGTCAGGCTCTGCCGCCTCCCTTCGAAAGGGCGTGTACAGATAACGTACACAGAATATATCTGTCTTAAGGGCATCAACCCGTATCTATACATTATAAATGTTATGAAAACATATGGCAAACAAAAAGAAGAACACCCGGCAGCGGGATAAACTGCCGGGTGTTCTTCAAGGGATGTTACAAGATGCTTAGGGGGGTAATATATTAGCAGAGTACTGTCGCACTCGACTAACCTTAATAAATCAATTGAGCCCGATTGAAATCGGCTCTGAGTGAAGTAATCTTTTAAATAATTACTTCGATATATAAAACAGTGCATTCATGACTTTTTTGCGTGCACCGTGTGTTGTTGTGTTCATTTGTTTTTTGATGATATGATAATAGCATGATACACGCGAGTAGTATAGATAATATTTTGACAAAGATTTAGTCTTTTTTGACATTTTCATTCAAAAAAACTATATTGCAGCCCCGAATAATCGGCAGGTGTGTGACCGGGATCATATTCAGTTTGCTTTTTTTTCCCGACTCGGGTAAGATTAAGTCGAAAAAGCACATGCCGGTAAAATAAGGAGGGTTCCTGTGGCTGGCAGTAATATTTACATTCCAAAATATGACCTGATCAATCAGAATATCACCATTGATTTCCGCACCAATGAGTCCTATGTCCCCGCCCACTGGCATTCCGCCCTGGAGATCACCTATCTGATCGACGGACAGGCAAATATCACTGTGGAGGGAACGCCCCATACCATGGTGGCGGGAGAATTCATCGCGGTTGACGCAGGCAAGATCCATGAATACCGGTGTTCGGGAGACTACAGGCAGATCGTCATCCATATCGACACGGAATACATTTCCTCATTCATGGAAAATCAGCGCAATTTCCAGATCATCTGCGACCGCACAGAACTGACGGAGGACCGCGTAGGAATCTATCTGTCCATCTGTGATTCTCTGAAGGAACTCATGCATCACTGTGTGGAGAATCCTTACGGTTACCGGATCCAGAGCACCTCTCTGGTCCTTCATATCCTTTACGAACTGATCGCCCATTTCTCCATCCAGCTGTACCGGAGTGATCTTCCGGAGCCGTCCAAGGATCAGCGGCGTATCCGCGAGATCGTTTCCTATATCGATGAAAACTACGACAAGCCGATCTCACTGGAAGAGATTTCCGATCACTTCGGACTGAGCAGCGAGTACTTCAGCCGTCTCTTTACCCATAAGATCGGGATCCCCTTTAAAAAACACCTCAACCAGGTCCGCCTGTCCCATATTTATCACGATCTGTGTTCCTCCGACGCGCCGATCATGGAGATCGTGGACCGGCACGGCTTCACCAACTACAAGCTCTTTAACCGTATGTTCAAAGAGATCTACGGCGCCACTCCCCGGGAGGTCCGAAGGCGCATTGCCATGATGGACTGACAGATCCGGAGTCTTATATTGACAGCAGCTCCGGCTTCCTCATCTGACCGGATTCCAGCAGCGGACAAAATGTTCGCTGCTTTTTTCTGTGCCCTGCTTGTCTGTCAGGACATCTGTCAGCTCCGGGCGCTGTCTGCACTGGTCTGTCGCAAATGGACATCTGTGGTAAAAATCACAGCCGTCCGGCGCAGACTCCCGGCGGGTCTCCTGGTATCCGTACCTGCTCAGTTCATCTCCCTCTTCGATCTCGGGGATAGCAGACAGCAGCGTCCTGGTATAGGGATGCATAGGCGCATTGTAGAGGCTCTCCGAATCTCCCTGCTCGACGATGCTGCCGCGGTACATGACTGCGATCCGGTCACACAGATAATAGACCACGTTCAGGTTGTGGGAGATAAAGAGCATGGCAAAATCCTTGCGGTCATGGATCTCCTGAAACAGATTCAGAATCTGGGCTCCTACGGATACATCCAGGGCGCTTGTTGCCTCGTCCGCGATGACGAGCTCCGGGTCGATCATCAGAGCGGCGCCGATACATACACGCTGCCTCTGGCCGCCGGAGAGCTCCCGGGGGAGGCGGTCCGCATAGGATCCGTCCAGACCGACAAGTTCCAGCATCTCGATGGCTTTTGCGCGGCGGGATTCCGGCGTGCCGATCCCGTGTGCCAGAAGAGGCTCCTCAAGGGTGGCAGCAATCGTTCTTCTGGGGTTCAGGGAACTTAGTGGATCCTGAAAGACCGCCTGAACACAGCGCGTGAACTCCTGACGGTTTTTGCGGGAGTACTCCATGCCGGCAACCTTAATCTGTCCGTCAAAGGGAATCAGCCCCAGCACCGCCTTTCCGAGTGTGGACTTGCCGCACCCGCTCTCTCCCACCAGTCCGAAAATCTCGTCGCGATGGATCGTGAGATCCACATCATTGAGGACACGTGTCATTTTTGACCTGGAGAAGAAGCCCGTGCCGCTGTCGCGGTATCGGTTGGTCACATGTGATATTTCCAGAATCTCTTCGCTCTTATTGTTCATTGATCTGTTCGACCTCAGGGTATAAGGGTTTTAATCGGCTTTTATCGGTTCAGGCCTGTTCAAGCCCCGGTTACCGGGGGTTCAAACGGTTCAACCCCTGCTTTCGGGGTTTCAAACGCTTCAGGCCTGTTTCGTTTAAACCGTTTTTTTCTTCGTTTCATCGATGTGGCACCAGAGAATATGCTCATCGGAAATGGTCTTGCGGCCGGGATATTCGGTGAAGCATCGTTTGTCGGCCTTGTCACAGCGCGAGGCAAAGGGACAGGGCGGTTTTTCCTCCGTGACAGGGGGAACGCGGCCAGGAATGCTGGCCAGCGGCGCCCCTTTCATCCTTCTTGTCGGGATCGAGGCGATCAGTCCCTTTGTATAGGGATGGACCGGATTGCGCAGAATGTCCTCTGTGCGGCCCTGCTCCACGATCTTGCCTGCATACATGACCAGGACGCGGCTGCAGATCCTGTTGATGACGCCCAGGTCATGGGAGATCAGAAGGACCGCCGTACCGGTCTGCCGGTTGATCTGCTGCAGAAGCTCCAGAACATGGGCCTGGGTCGTGACATCCAGAGCCGTCGTGGGCTCATCCGCGATCAGAAGCTTGGGACGGGCAATGATGCCCATGGCGATCATCACACGCTGGCGCATGCCGCCGGAAAGCTCATGGGGATACATCTGCATCGTCTTTTTGGGGTCCGGCAAGCCTGCCATTTCCAGTGCTTCCAGGGTCCTCTGCTCGATCTCCTCGCGGCTATGCTTGCCATGAAGGAGCAGGACCTCGCCGACCTGTCTGCCGACGCGGTGCAGGGGATTGAGGCTGGTCATGGGCTCCTGGAAGATCATGGTCATGTCGTTTCCGTTGATCTCCCTTCTCTCTGCCGCCGACACTTTTCGCAGATCTTTGCCGTCGAACATCATGCTGCCTTCTGTCACCTTGATATGGTTTTTAAGAAGGTCCTGCAGGGCCAGCGCCGTCATGCTCTTGCCGCAGCCGGATTCGCCGACGATGCCCACGATCTCTCCTTTTCCGACGGTGAAGCTGATGCGGTTGACCACCTTATATTCGCCGCCGTTTTCATACAGCGTCACGGTCATGTGCTTCACTTCCAGAATATTTTCGCCCATCTGCTGATCCCTTTCTGTTTTCAACTCAGATATTTCTTTCGGATGCCTTCACCGATACAGTTGAGCCCGACGATCGTCAGGACGATCATGGCGCCAGGCGCCAGTGCCGCCCAGGGCGTCGAGAAGATAATGTCCTGCGCCTCCTTCAACATGCGTCCCCAGCTGGGGATCGGGGGCTGAATGCCCAGTCCCAGATAGCTCATACTGGATTCCGCCAGGATCGCATTGGAAAGACCGATGACGATGGAGGAGAGCAGAAGCGGGTAAATATTGGGAAGGATGTGCACAAACAGGATCCGCACGTCCGAATCGCCGAACACCTTGTTGCTCAGTACAAAGTCTGCGTTTTTGTACTGCAGAGTTCCTGTCCGCACGATTCGCGTGAAGCTGGGGATGAACATGATCACCAGGGCAGGAATAATGGTCAGCTTTCCGTAATTGAGGATACTGACCATGACCAGGGCGATCAGGATGCTGGGGAAAGAGTTGATGGCATCGACGACACGCATCACAAACTCATCGAGCATACCGCCCGCATAGCCGCACACAAGACCCAGCACAATACTGATCACTGTTGCAAGAAAGACTGTCGTTGCGGAGACCAGAAGCGTGAAGCGGGCACCGACCATGGCCCTGCTGAAGATATCGCGTCCGAAATTGTCCGTACCGAAAAAATGGGCCAGAGAGGGCGCCTGTGAGCGCACAGACGTATTCATCTCATAGACATCATAGGGCGTATAAAAAATACTCAGGAGCCCGAGGGCAACAATGATACCCACAATGACAAATCCGATCTTCAGCTCCGCTTCTCCGGTCACCCAGACACTCTCTGAAGCCTTCGCTTTCTGCCCCTTTTTCTCGCTCCGGGCTTTTTCCGCGGCGTTCTGTACTTTCTTCCGCATTGTCTCTCCCGGAAGACTCGTATTCAATATATTTGCCATAATATCCTCTGCTCTCTTAAAAACCGTGACACAAAAAGCTGTGACACCCGCTGTGCTGCCGCAGTACTCACCGAGAAATCCTGATACGGGGATCCAGGATCTGGATCAGGATATCCACGATAAAGTTGACGACAAGGATCAGTATCGCAATATACATGACCAGGGTCTGAACAGTGGGATAATCCCTCGATGTGACAGACGCGATCAGAAGACGCCCGATCCCCGGAATACCGAAAACCTGCTCGATCACGATCGACCCGGAAAAAATACCGCTTACGATCATTCCGATCAGGGGAACAACGGAGATGATGGCATTTTTCAAAACATGTACGTACATGATGCGGAACTTGGTGCTGCCCTTGCTTCGCGCCGTCCGCACGTAGTCGGAACGGACCTCTTCAATGACAGCCGTCCGTATATACTTGGAAAGGACACAGGTCTGGGGAATCGCGATCGCGATCGCCGGCCAGATCATGAACTGAAGAAACTTGACGGGATTTCTCGCAAAGGTGACGAATCTGCCCGGCGTAAACCAGTGGAGGATCAGACCGAACACCCAGATCAGCAGGATACTGAGAAAGAATCCCGGTATGGAAATACCCAGAATATTGACAAAATTGAGAAGCTGCTCTGAGATTGCGTGCTTGCGTCCTGCAGTAAAGACCCCCAGCGGAATCCCGATCAGGATGACCAGAGCAAGGGCTATCGCCCCCAATGCAAGAGATACAGACAGCTTGCCTTTCAGGAGATTGGCCACAGGCTTTCTGTACATAATGGACTTACCGAAGTCGCCGTGCACAGCTCCTGTGATCCATTCTGTATACTGTTCTATCAGCGGACGGTCCAGCCCGAGTTCTTCGCGCAGGTCATCCAGCTGCTCCTGCGACGCGCTGGTTCCCAGCATCATGGCCGCGGGATCTCCGGGCACAATGTGAAAGAGCCAGAATGTCACTATGGAAATGACAAACAGCGTTATCAACATGATCCCGAGTTTTTTGACGAAATACCGCATGGTTATCTCCTGTAGGCGTAGTCTTCATGAACAGCTGTAAGCTGTCGGCACTTCCCATCATTTCCGCGGGAAACTGCCAGGCAGCTTACAGCTTCATTCTGCCGTCCGTCAGAAGACGGCTGACAGCACTTTCTTATTTTTACTGAACGGCATACATTGCAGAATAATCATCCACATACAGAGGATATGCCTCGAATCCTCCGAAGGCAGGGCTGTTGATGACGACAGAGTCGATATCCTGGATATAGACGCTGGCGCACTCGTCGCTGATGATCTTCTGTGCTTCCTTGAAGAGCCTGACCTGCTCGGCATCATCTGTCTCCAGGAGTGCCTTTGCATAGGTCTCGTCAAAGGCTTCGGAATGGAAATTCACGAAGTTGTCGGAAGCGGTGGAGACATATCTGTTCAGGAAAGAGGTCGGGTAGGCGATCGGTCCGTCAACAGAAACGACGGTGGCCTCGAATTCACTCTTTCTGTAGACCCGGTTCAGCCATGTATTCCAGTCAACTGACTCGATCTCCACGGTGATGCCTGCCTTGGCAAGCTGGTTTGCAATAACCTGGGCGGTATCCACATGGACCTGGTAGTTAGAGGGAACGCGGATCTTGAACTTGAGATTCTCCTGACCGGCCTCCTTGAGAAGCTCCTTGGCCTTGTCAATGTTGACATCATAGACATTGGTCAGTTCATCGTTGAAATACTTCTGCAGGCCGGGAATGACGGGTGTGCCGGCCTTGGTCCCCAGGCCATAGCTGACTTTCTCGATGATCTCGTCAGAATCCACAGCGTAGGCAACTGCCTGGCGCACACGCACATCCTTGAAAGGCTCAAACTCGTTGTTCAGTGCCAGAAGCTGGACAGCGTTGGCATGACGTACATTCTGTACGTAGTCTGTTCCCTCCAGCTCTTTCCAGCCGCCCGCATTGGAATTGAATCCGTCGATGGCGCCTGCCAGATAGTTGGTCGCCAGAGAGGCAGTATTTTCATAATACTTGAGTGTGACGGTATCGAGGTGGGCGGGCTCTCCCCAGTAATCGTCAAAGCGGGTCAGCAGAGTATAGTCCTGTTCCACGAACTCAGTCAGCTCGAAGGGGCCTGTACCGATGGGATGGGAAGCCAGATCCTCTGCATCTTTGGGGACAATGGGGCTGGTGGCGATTGCGGGGAAGCCGCTGTCGGGTTTGTTGAGATTGATGACAAGGGTCGTGTCATCCGCAGGAGCGTCTGCGGAATCAGCCGCTGTTACCACGGGCTTGTCGATCTCCTTGCCCTCATCGTCTTTTCCTTTCTCGGAACCGACAGTATAAGTCTTGCCGGCCGCGGAAAACTGAGCGATCTCGGAAAAACCGTTGATACCGGATGTGATCGACTTCTCGATGGAATAGATCACATCGTCCATGGTCAGTTCATTGCCATTGTGGAACTTGACGCCCTGACGAAGGGTAAAGGTATAGGTCTGCAGATCGTCAGAAGCCTGGCAGGAGTCTGCAAGGGCAGGGGAAAAGCTGCCGTCGGGCTCTGTCGCCATCAGGCCTTCATAGATATTAAAGAAGATGCTTCTCGCGTCAGCAGTCTGTGTGGTAAAAGGATCGAAGCCGGGTGCTTCTGTGGATACACCCTTGATGAAATCGCCGCCTTCCACCATCTGCCCGGAAGCCTCGGTGCCGGAAGCAGCGGAAGAAGTGCTGCCTGCGTCCGCCGCGGGTGCGGAAGAACCGCCGGAAGAGGTCTTCCCGCCGCAGCCTGTGATCAGTGAGGCAGTCATCACCGCCCCCAGAACCAATGCCAGAATATTCTTTTTCATTTGTTTTTTCTCCCTTTTTTGTTCACTTTTTGATAAACAAAACAATGTTCTGCCCCATGCGCCGAAATGAATCCGGCAATGCGGCTCCCGAATCAGATCCCGGGATCCGGCTCTCGTAAACCGGTGCCGGATGCACACCAAAAAAAGCCCTGCGCACAGGAATGTGAAAATATTAAATTGTCACACAAGCATTAGGGAAAAAGCAGGGCGAACGCCCCCATCAGAATTTTTATGAGTTTTTACAAAAGACCGCAAAAACCCGTCCGCATAAACCAGCCGTTTTCGCACCGGTCCGCACCGCGCCGTTCCTCCCATTACACGCTCCTTCAAGTCGCATATGGGCACTGCCTTTATTGCCCGGAATCGTCCGATGCCCGCCGTCCGTTTTTCGGGATCACCCGGGGCCGCGCTTTCAGATCATACGGCCAGGCGGTGAATACCCTTCACACTTTGCCCGGTACGGCAGACGTCTCTTTCTGCAGAAATAATCATGATGCATTTTCCGTCGAATAATGCTCAAGTGCAAAGTAACACATTCCCGCCCTTTTCGCAATGCCGGAAAAGGAAAAAACATAAACGCTTCAAAAAAAATACACATCCCCCGTCCCCGCAGAGGTTCTGAATGCTGTACTTTTCGATCAAAGGAATGATCCGGGAATGATCTGCACGCCGGCAGTCAACTTTTCTCTTGCGGAAAGGCGGATTCCCGAATTATAATGGAAACTGTTTTTATTTATCAATCGAATGATACACAGGAGGAGTCCCATGCAGATCGGTTTTGATAATGACAAGTATTTACAGACGCAGTCCAGTCACATCAAGGAGCGGATCGCCCAGTTCGGAGGCAAGCTTTATCTGGAATTCGGAGGCAAGCTTTTCGATGATTATCATGCCTCCAGAGTCCTTCCCGGTTTTGCGCCGGATTCCAAGATCACTATGCTGAAGGCCCTGCGCGAACAGGTGGAGATCGTGATCGTCATCAATGCGGGTGATATTGAGAAAAACAAGGTCCGCGGCGATCTGGGTATCACCTACGACATGGACCTGCTCCGCCTCGTGGACGCCTTCACTTCCAACGGTCTGTTCGTGGGCAGTGTTGTCCTGACCCGTTTCGCCGGGCAGCCTTCCGCCATCGCATACGAAAAGAAGCTCAAGGCTCTGGGGCTCAAGGTCTACCGCCACTATCCCATCTCCGGTTATCCCTCCAATATTCCGCTGATCGTCAGCGATGAGGGCTTCGGCCGCAACGACTATATCGAGACCAGCCGTCCCCTTGTGGTCATCACAGCCCCCGGTCCCGGCAGCGGCAAGATGGCGACCTGCCTCTCCCAGCTCTACCACGAGAACAAGCGCGGGATCAAGGCAGGCTACGCCAAGTTCGAGACCTTCCCGGTCTGGAACCTTCCCCTCAACCATCCTGTAAATCTCGCCTACGAGGCAGCGACGGCCGATCTGGACGACATCAACATGATCGATCCCTTCCATTTCGAGGCATATGAAAAGACAGCCGTCAACTATAACCGGGACGTAGAAGTCTTCCCCGTTCTCAATGCGATCTTCGAAAAGATCCAGGGCGAATCTCCTTATAAATCCCCCACTGATATGGGTGTCAACATGGTCGGTTTCTGCATCTGCGACGACGAGGTCTGCCGACAGGCTGCAAATCAGGAGATCATCCGCCGCTACTGCCAGGCCCTGTGTGAGTACCGCAAGGGCAATGCATCCGAGGAACCCGCCTACAAGATCGAGCTCCTGATGAAAAAGGCAAAGATCTCCGTGAGCGACCGCCCCGTCATCATGGCAGCCAACGTGCGCCAGGAGGAGACAGGCGGCCCTGCAGCTGCCATGCAGATGCCTGACGGGACCATTCTCACCGGACGCACCACGGCGCTTCTGGGAGCCTCCAGCGCCCTGCTGCTCAATGCCCTCAAATATCTAGGCAACATTTCGGAACAGGTCAAACTCCTCTCTCCCGTGATGATCGAGGCGAGCCAGAACCTCATGGTCGACCATCTGGGCGAGCGCAGCCCCCTGCTGCACCTCAATGAGATCCTCATCATCCTGGCAATCGCAGCCGTAGAGGATGAGAATGCCAAAAAAGCCCTCGACGCCCTCCCCCTGCTGGCAGGGCTCGACGCCCACTCCTCTGTCATTCTCTCGCAGATCGACGAAGGTGTCTTCAAAAAGCTCGGTGTCAATCAGACCTGCGAAGCCCGCTACGAGAGCAAAAAACTATATCACAAATAATACGGTGTAAAAACAGGCTGTATCAGAAAAAGCTGCGCGGATCCGACATATCAGATCCGTGCAGCTTTCTGTTTTTCTTTTCTATACCTGGACGGGCTCATCCCGAACCGCTGCTTAAAAGCCTTTGAGAAGGCGAGCGCATCGTCATACCCGCATTCAAGTGCCACAAGCTGAATCGGGTCATTCGATTTTTCCAGAAACTCCGTTGCGTGTTCCATCCGGATGTTGATCAGCAGTTCCCGCGGGGACATTCCGATCTCCTCCTTGAAGAGCTGCGTCAGGTAACTGCGGGAAATCCCTATATCCTGTGCCAGCTGCTGGATCTGGATCTTTTCGCGGAAACGTGTCTCAAGGTAATGTATGGCCTGCGCTGCATACATTCTGGATCCAAGACGCAGCTCCACACCTCCGCTGTCATCCTGGCCGTATATTTCCCGGTCATCCGCCTGATCAAACAGGTTGGCGATCAGGTGAAGAAAACTTCCTTCCCGCCATAATACATCGCTGGTATCCCTGCCGCCCCGGGAGATAATTCCGGATATACCTTTTTCGATGCTGTCCATATCCATAAATGTACAGACGGGAAATGTGTGTGTATATCCAAGTTCCTCCACAATACCCGCTGCCATTTCCCCCTGGAAAGCCACCCAGCAGTACTTCCACGGTGAGGCAAGATCCGCCTGATAATAGACATCCTCCTCCGGATAGATCAGAAAGGACTGGCCCTTCTCCAGATGGATCTTCTCCCCCTGATATTCATAAATGCCGTGCCCGTCCAGGATAAAGTGGATCAGAAAGCAATCCCGCTTTGCCGGTCCGTACCCGTGTCCCGGAAGACATCTCTCAATCCCGCAGTACTTTAAAAAAACCGTCTGTCTTGAAAGCTCCTCATCACTTTTTGTCTCACGAAAAAACGCGAAAGCGCTCTCAATATCCCCTAAGCTCTTTTTATCCATAAACACCTCAAGTAAAACAAAGGAATCATTTCGGACAGAACCAGACGGAACAGCTGATGCCCTTGTTACCGTACAGGCCCTATCGAGGGCGTGTACAGGCAGCCTGCCGTTCAAAGCAGAGACAGCACGATGTAAATGGTTCCATGGCCTGAACTCTATGGGAATTATAATTTTCAGGACCTCTGTCTGTGAATGGATGAATATTTCGGATATATGTTTTTATGATAACAGTTAATTCGCGCAAAAAAAGACCGCCCGCTGTTGAAGGCGGGCGGCCCTGATGCTTGTTCCGCAGTTTTGCAAGGAATGATTATTATCGTAAGGTCCGGGTTTAATCCGTTGTGATATTGAAAGCCTCGATTGTCGTTTTTTCGAGAATGTTGCCGATCCTGATAAAGTCTTCCGTGGAATCCGTTTCCATATTGTCTTCCACCCAGTCGGTCCACACGCCGACAATGCCGGCCGTATAAAAGCGTACCATGATCTCTTTATCATGTCTGCTTATTCCCGTTCTCTCCGTCAGATGGTCAATGTATCTTTCAACAGAAAATCTTCCGATCTGACGAACGTAATCCATCAGAATCTGTCTGGCATCCGATTCATAAATATGCAGGATCGCCATCCTGTGTTCCTTCGAATAACGTACCAAGGGCAGGATGCAGTCGGAAGGTGACTGCACATCCTTATAAATGATTACCATTTTAGAAACCATTTTCCGGCAGATCTCACTGAGCATAGCCGGGATACTCTGATAATGATAATAAAAAGTATTCCGGTGCACTCCGGCTTCCTTAACAATATCATTTACAGTGATTTTCGCGAATGGTTTCTCCTCGACCAGTTTTAAAAATGCTCCTTCCAGCCGCGCATTCGCATCGCCTGCAGTCATGAGTTTAAACCTCCCTCCTTTGTCGACAGACTATAATTTGCCGATCATGCTCCTTACTCTGTCTGAAATTATTCCCAAATGCATATATGCCCAAAAATAATTATAAAAAAACGTGTACCCTTTTTAAATATACAAATGCAAGGAATTGTTTAATAATACAGGCAATTTTATGAAGAATTAATATTATTCCAATAAATATGCAGAATTCCCAGGAAGTGTGTGGAGTTTTGGTATATTTATGCGCCAAATATTTGAATAAAATTCTTGCTGCGGTGTGGTTTTTCCGGGTTTTCCGCCTTGTAAACCCATCAGCAGCCCCTCGAACTACAGGATGATGAGGAAATATCATATTTACACTCAAACTATCCCCGCTCAAATCAGTCCCTGCTCAAAAATCCGAAATGCTTTGCCTCCTTCAGACGATAATAGATGAACTTTGTCCTGGCCACTTCTCTCCCGGTATCATCGGCGATGATCCCGTCCACCCAGGTCAGCGTCTTACCTGTCTTGACAACTCTGGCAGTACAGGAAATCTCTTTTCCGCGGACCGCGCGCATATAATCCATATCCCCCTGAACTGTCGGGCCGCCGTAGCCCGCGGAGGCGGCAGCGATTCCGCAGATCGTGTCCGCCAGTGTAAAGAAGACTCCGCCGTGCACCGTGTTGAGAGGGTTCAAATGCCGTTTTTCAAGGACGATCCGGCCCTTACAGTAGCCTTCTTCCACCTCCAGGATCTCCATGCCGATATCTTTTGAAAAGCCGATCTCCTCACCGATATATTTTGCCGCTTTCATCTGTTCTTCCAGAGAAAAATCGTTTACCGGCTTTTTCCCTCTCTCATCTTCTGTCTTCTTTTCCATGTTTTGTCTCTCTCTCTTTCCGACCATGCCGGAGCACTTCATTGCGCAGGCCTTCAATACTGATCGTGCGACAGAACCTGCCCTGTATACCGGGCACACAATAGATAGTATCAGGCTCCCGCCTTCTGTCACCATATAGAGGTTGCTTGTTTGAATGCTATAGAGTCTACCATAAAACCCCCACCTCTCACAATAGAAAATCTGCATACCGTAAACGTTTTTTCTTTTGCGTTACAATACACGCCCTTTGAGAGGGAGGAGACAAAGAACCGTCCCCTGTCTCCCTTCAGGCCTACGCGTTCGAGGTGTTTTTTTCCGCAGAATTCTGCTACAATGTGAGAAATAAGTGATTCAGAAGCTACAAGTCACACCTGCACCAGACTCGAGGTGTTTTCACGCGTTCTTTGCGTGAAAACCCGAGTTAAACGGCGAATGCCCATCCCCGAAGGGGATTTGGAATGGGCATTCGCAACGTTGCTCGGTCACAACCTGGTCAGGTTGTGACCAGTAACATTCAGAAACCCGCGAAAGGATCATTACCTTTCAATCATTACCTTTCATTGCAGGCGAACATTTTTTAGGAGGAAAGACCATGTTTTTTTATATGCCCGCGAAAGTATATTGCGAGAACAACTGTGTGCACGCCCACGCAAGGGAACTTGCTTCCTTCGGAAAGAAAGCCCTGATCGTCACAGGAAAGAGCAGTGCCTTCAAAAACGGATCGATTGCCGACGTACAGGCAGCGCTCTCCGATCACGGGGTGGAATGTTCCGTTTTCAATGAGGTCGAGGAAAATCCTTCTGTCGAGACAGTCATGAAAGGACGCGACAAGGGCCTGGCCGACGGAGCAGATTTTGTCATCGGCATCGGCGGAGGATCACCCATGGACGCGGCCAAGGCGATTGCCTTGATGATCCGGCAGAAAGACGCCGGCGCAGACTATCTCTACGATAGCAGCGCCGTCACGGACGCGCTTCCTGTCGTCTGCATCCCTACGACCTGCGGAACAGGCTCCGAAGTCACGGCGGTCTCCGTCCTGTCCCGCCCCAGCCTGCGCGCCAAGGGTTCCATTCCCCACAAGATTTTCCCGGAGCTTTCGCTCCTTGACGGCAAATATCTGCTCTCCGCTCCCAGAAGAGTCATTGTCGACACATCCATCGACGCCCTCTCCCATATGTATGAGAGCTATCTCCATTCCAAAGCGACCGACTGCAGCCGCATGTGTGTAGATGCGGGACTGAAGATCTGGAGCCGCAGCCGTAAGGTCATCCTTTCCGGCGCCCCCCTGACCCTGGAGAACTGCAATAACATGCTGCTCGCTTCCATGTTCGCAGGCATGGCGATCGCACACACAGGAACTACCCTCCCTCACGCCATGAGCTATCCCGTCACCGTCGAGACAGGCATGCCCCACGGCAAGGCCTGCGGTTTCTTCCTGACCGGATATCTCCGCGAGGCGGATCCCGCAGACGTCGCCTACCTGCTCAAGGCCGCGGGCTTCACAGACGTCGACTCTCTCGAGACCTACTATCAGGCGACCTGCGGACGCGATGAAGTACCCGCTCATATCCTCAGGCAGTCCGTCGACGCGCCTCTCTCCAGCTCTGCAAGGCTGGCCACGGCACCCTTCGCGGTCACCGAGGCAACGCTCCTGCGCATAGCCGGCCTGAAGTGATCTGCTGATCCAGGGTCATTTTCATAACACTTTCTTACACAAAAAAACACCGGTGCGCCTCCGGACCGCTCCACGCAGTTCCCGGCGCACCGGTGTTTTTTTCATATTTGCGGCCATGGGCAAGTGCCCGCAAACATGGCCTTATATTTCCTTCTGCTATTGCAGGTCATCCTGTCCGGATCCGTCATCCTGCACCGCCTGGTCTTCCAGTGCTGTCTCAAGACCCGGGACTGCTGCATCGTCATCCCGTGCTGCTTCATCGTCCGGCACTGCCGCTTCGTCATCCTGTACTGTTTCGCCGTACAGTTCTTTTTCGTCATCCCGCTCTGCTTCGCTCCCCTGTGCCGCTTCCTCATCCCGGTTTCCTGTCTGGTCACCGTTTCCCTGGGATTCGGCAAAGGATGCAAACTCCTCGGAATCCGCGAAATCGACAGGCTGGTTTTCCGCAGCACTATAGAAGTCCTCACTGACTGCATCGGAAGCTCTGCCCAGCATGGTGGCCATCAGAAGGGCCAGGACTGCCTCCAGGGCCAGACCGACAGCGACCCAGACCGGTTTCCCCTCAGCGATTCCGTATCCGGACAGAGCCGCGCAAAAGCCGTGCAGCAATATGGGCAGAAGGCCGCTGAAAAAGAACATGAAACCGGCCCGTTTCCCGTGCTCCTTCTGCTCGGACCCCTTTGCGATACCATAAAAAGCCCCCATGATCCCGGAATATCCGAAGTGGGAGAAAATATAGAGCAGGGCAACAAGAAAGGAAGTAACTGCACCGGCGCCCAGAAATTCCGGAAGCGCCTCCCGCAGTATTTCCATGTGGGCAGGAATCACATAATAGGCCGCCTGCCAGGCACCGTACATGACCGCGGAAAAACCCGTGCCGACAAGGGCAGAGGCGGCGATCCCGTCCGTAATGTTCTCCATGATCATCTGCTTCCAGGTAGACGCCCTCAGCACAAAGAGTTTCCAGCCCTCCTCGATCAGTGCCGCGGCGATGAAACATCTCAGGACCGCCGAGACGACCGGCAGGTTCCCTCCGAAAGCATCGTCCGGGAAAAGCCCGAGGAAAACACTAATCACGAGCAGGCACCCAGCCTCCATCAAAAATGCGGGAACCGCTGACGCGACGCCGAGGAAAAACAGCTTCAGCATAGTCCCGATCGAGCCTTTTCCAAAGGATCCGGAACGCAGGATCATAAACAGCAATACAGGGAGCGGCAGGAATGCCGCGATCAGCAATACAGTCAGGTTCATAACTCCGGCAATGCCCTCCTTTCAGGTAAAACGCTGCATATACACGCCCTTCGAGAGGGCGTGCACTGTAACGAGGTATCAAATCATTGAAAGAGAAATGCGCTTTTTGCGAATATCGACATCCAGGACAGTGACCTCGACGACATCGCCGACGCTCACAGCCTCCAGAGGATGTTTGATGAATCTTTTGCTCATTTTCGAAATATGGACCAGGCCGTCCTGATGGACCCCGATGTCCACAAAGGCGCCGAAATCGACGATGTTGCGGACGGTTCCCTTGAGCTTCATACCGGGGGTGAGATCCTCCATGGAGAGAACATCGCTTCGCAGGACGGGAGCGGGCATATCCTGGCGGGGATCACGGCCCGGCTTTTCAAGCTCGGAGAGGATGTCGCTCAGAGTGATCTCACCGATCTCCAGGTGTTTTGCCGCAGCCTTGATGTCAGGCACCAGCCCCTTGACTTTCCTCAGAGAGGCAGCGTCCATGGGCACCTGAAGGATCTTTGCCAGCCGCTCCACAGCCGGATAGCTCTCAGGGTGCACCGCAGTGTTATCCAGGGGATTTTTGCCGTCCCGGATCCTCAAAAATCCCGCACACTGCTCGTAGGCCTTGGGACCCAGACCTTTGACCTTCAGAAGCTGGGTGCGCAGTGTAAAGCGGCCGTTCTCCTCGCGCCAGGCGACGATATTTTTCGCAATGGAAGCGCTGATACCGGAGATCCGGGAAAGAAGCGGTGCCGATGCGGTGTTGAGGTCGACACCGACGGCATTGACGCACTTTTCAACCACGCCGGCGAGGGCTGCATCCAGTTTTTTCTGATTCATATCGTGCTGATACTGGCCGACACCGATCGCTTTGGGGTCGATCTTGACCAGCTCCGCCAGCGGATCCTGGAGACGCCGCGCGATGGAAGCCGCGCTTCGCTGTCCGACATCAAACCGGGGAAATTCCTCTGTCGCCAGCTTGCTGGCACTGTAAACAGACGCGCCTGCTTCATTTACAATGACATATTGGAGGGGTTTTCCGGTCTTTTTGAAAAAATCCGTGATGACCTGCTCCGATTCGCGGGAGGCCGTGCCGTTGCCCACGGAAAACAGGCTGATATCGTAACGGCTGATCAGTTTTGAAAGGACCTCCTCCGCCTCGCGCACCTTGTTCTGGGGCGCGGTAGGATAAATGACGGCTGTATCCAGGACCTTGCCGGTCGCGTCGACAACCGCAAGCTTGCATCCTGTGCGGAAAGCCGGATCCCAGCCCAGGATGACCCTGCCGGCTATGGGCTGCTGCATCAGCAGCTGTTCGAGATTCTGCTTGAATACTACGATTGCGCCGTCTTCTGCCTTCTCCGTCAGCCCGTTGCGGACTTCCCGCTCAATCGCAGGTCCGATCAGGCGGTCATAACTATCCTCACAGACCGCTTCCAATACGGGAGCCGTAAAAGGATTGACCTCTCCCCTGCGCTTGCGGATCACCTGCCTCTGCAGGTACTGCAGGATCTTATCCCGGGGAGCATCGATCCTGACGGTGAGATATCCCTCCTTTTCTCCGCGGTTGATGGCCAACACACGATGCCCCGGGATCCTGGATACCTGTTCCTCGTAGGCAAAGTACATTTCATAGACATCCGTGCGGTCCTCCCCAGCGGTCTTCTTTTTGCCCGCTGATCTGGCAGTGTCCGCCTTCGCAGACGCAGCCCTGGCGGCACTGCCTTCCGGCGATTTGTCTGCCGCCTCCTTTTTGCTGCCGGACTCTTTTTTCGCAGTCACGGCGAAGCCGTCCTTTGACGTAATATTGCGGATCCATGTGCGGTAGTCTGCATTATCGGAAATCATCTCGGCGATAATATCCTTTGCGCCCTGAAGAGCCTCCTCCGCGGAAGCCACTTCCTTTTCCTCAGACACATATTTCTGTGCTTCTTCCAGGGCAGGATGATCCGCTGCAGGAGACAGCAGCCAGTCCGCGAGTCCCTGCAGGCCCTTTTCCTTAGCCACGCTTGCACGGGTCCTGCGCTTAGGCCGGAACGGCCGGTAGAGGTCTTCCACTGCGACCTGGGTCTGCGCTTCTTCAATCTGCGCCCGGAGTTCCGCAGTCAGCTTTCCCTGCGCCTCAATGCTCTCCAGCACCTTTTCCTTTTTCTCTTCGAGATTGCGCAGATAGGTCAGTCTCTCGTCCAGTGTACGCAGCTGCTCATCGTCCAGTGTGCCCGTCGCCTCTTTCCGGTACCGGGCAATAAAAGGAATTGTGTTTCCCTCATCGATCAGTGAGACTGCCGCTTCTACCTGCCAGAGCCTTACCTGCAGCTCCTGCGCGATCAGCTTCGCAATCTTTTTGTCCGTCTCAGCCCGCAGACTCTGCTGTGTGTCTGCCGTATTCATCTCATCCTGTACTGCCGTCTTGTTTTCCAAAATTGTTTCCATTTCAAATATCCTTATTTCTGTTATTCTTTTCACCCGAGGAAATATGCGGAAATATGCACCGCAGGAAAATCAATTCTGCTGTTCTGCAGATTTGACCATTGTGCTATAATGTCTTCGTCTTAATACATGAAAGCTATTATCCCACAGGAGATTTACTATATGATTATTTTTAACTATACTTCCAAATCCGATCCGCAGAAAAAAAACAGCCGCCTGAGTCCGCTGCCGGCTGTTCTGGCCTCCCTGGTGCTTGCAGGCTCTCTCCTCGCAGGCTGCTCCGGCACAGGTACTATGTACACACCGGATGCTTTTGAAGATGATTCAGAATATGCAGACACAGGTATGACCGCCGCCGCGGAAATTTCCATGGCAGAGGAAGAAAACTCTACTGCAGACGAAACCGCCGCCCAGGGTCACAGAAGACGCATTAACGGGGAAGAGTCCGTTCCGGATGCAGCCCCGGATGCCGACCCTGATGAGGAGACCCGCACCCTCCGCGCGGAACTGGAAGGAACCGGGAGCGATCTCTATACGGTCCGGGCTGTGGAAGGCTACTACAACTTCACACTTGACGATATCCCCTTCAGCCTTCCCGCCTCCGTCACGGATTTTGAAAATGCCGGCTGGGAGCTTCTGGACTCCGACAATGGCAGCTATACAGATGACCCTGTGATGATCCCTGCCTGTTCTTTTGAATATGTAAATGCCGCCCCCGCAGGCGACGCTGGGAGCAAGCGGCAGATCCGCCTTTGCCTGGCCAACTTTTCCGGGCACGACCGTAAAGCATCCTCCTGCACCGTGTGCGGAATATCTGCCACACAGGACAGCGGTGTAATGCTCAAGACCACTTTCGGGGCCGGCATAGGCGATCCTCTGGAGGATCTGACCTCTGTTTTCGGCACTGACGTCTCCTGCTACACACAGACACAGTACGCGGACGGTGTCACCACGGTGCGCTACCATTTTTCAAACGGCCTCAACGAGGGTGAAACAATTCCCGTCCTGGCGGAAGCAGAGGACAAATCCCTGGCAGAACTTGTTCTTATTGAAACCGCGGAGGACGGAACCACTATCCGCTCCCTGTCCCTCTACTTTTTCCAGCTGCCCGAGTAAGCCTGCCGGACCATGGTGCCCGGCATAAGGGCATGCTTTGGCCTGCCCATTTCTACTCATTTCTAATAACTCTTATAACAGGGTGCCCATTCAAGGTGGCACCCTGTTTTTATTTTTCAGAAGGACACTTCGCCGCCCTGTTCCAGGAGCGTCACACTGTCAACTTCCGGGAGCTTTGCCAGTTCATTTGTAAGGCGCAGGCGCTGTTTTGTCCTGACCCGCATGACCAGGTTCTGCCTTCCGTCTGATTTTCCCCGGGAGATCACCTTTACGTTTCTGCAGCTCTGCCTAATGACCCTGTCACAGACACTCTGGAGATCTGTCTTCTCCCCGGGATTCCCGTAAACTGACAAGATCAGCGGTGCCCTTCCGAAAGGCAGGATGTCGAGTATAATGACAATTGCCGTGATAAAGATCGATGCCAGGAGCCCGACCCTCCACATGCCGGCTGCAATGAAAATACCGCTTGCCATCGACCACAGGAGAAAAGCGAGATCCATCGGTTCTTTGACCGCGCTGCGCAGACGGATGATCGCCAGAGCACCGACCACACCGACCGACGCGATCGCGTTCTGGTGCATCATCAGGATCAGAGCCGCCGTCACCGGCCCGGATGCCAGCAGCGAAAGATTATAGCTCTTCGAATAAAAGGTTCTCCGCCCCAGGACCCTGTAGCAGAAAAAAATGTAAACACTCAGGATCAGGGCAGCTGTTATGGCGACCGCGATCCCCTTACCGCCGAACTCCGAAGGTAAAGATCCCTCCAGCAGGATCTTGTACACCACATCAATAAAGGACATTATTCTCTCCCTCAAAATACTTCATCAGCTCCACACCTGCACTGGTTCCGAGACGTTCCGCACCCGCTTCGATCATTGCGGCAGCAGTCTCGAAATCGCGGATCCCGCCTGCCGCCTTGACCTTTACCGCATCTCCCACGACAGACTTCATGAGACGGACATCCTCTACTGTCGCACCGCCGGTTCCGAATCCCGTTGATGTTTTGATAAAATCGGGACCTGCCACAAGGGCGATCTCAGCGGCAGTTTTCTTCTCATCATCTGTCAGATAGCAGTTTTCAAAGATCACCTTGCAGATCACACCATGCGCATGGCAGGCCTGCGTGATCTGCCGCATCTCGCTTTCAATATAGTCTTTGTTTCCGTTTTTGAGTTCAGCGACATTGAGCACATAGTCGATCTCATGGGCACCCTTTCTGATCGCGTCCTCTGTCTCAAAAACCTTGCTCTCGATGGTCATCTGTCCCAGAGGAAATCCCACTGTGGCGCCGATGTGGACCGGACTGTCACCCAGATATTTTTTGCAGCGTTCAATCTGGGCCCCATTGATCGCTATGGCCTTAAATCCGTATTCCTTCGCCTCATCACAGAGCTTTTTGAAGGCAGCGTCCTCTGAAAAAGCCTTCAGATTAGTGTGATCGATCATCTGTGCCAGCTGTTCTTTCGTGATATTCATTATTTCCTCCTGTTTCTGTCCAACAGTCAATCCATCTGCAATAAAATTCATGTCATTAAAGTATAACTCCAATCCCGGACTTTGCCAATTCATTATTGCCGCGCGCCGGGGGATACAGGGTTGGAGGCAGGGAAAGAGGGGACGGTTCCAATGTCATTAAGTTAATGTAGCCGCATACGGTTCAGGCCCCTTCAAAATTGCCTGTCTGCCCAGCCTGGTGATACCGGGTTCAGGTTTTAGACTGTTACCCGTCTCAGGCAGCGGGTGCGGAAGGGGCTGAGAGCTGTCTGTTGTGCTTTATAAGACTGCTGTTCCTCCCCGGGACGGGGACTGGCTGTCGTATGCACAACGTATCATCCATAATGGATAAGTCTGGATCTGTCCTGTACCATCGTCATTCCCGTTTTCAGTTCCTGTTATTCAGCGGCATAAGCCTCTGTGAGCGCATTTCCCGGGCAAAACTTCTGCCCGGCCTTACAGGCGTGAGGTAGCGAAGCAGTTCTTTCTCCACCAGAGCCGGGGGCAGCTCCCCGGAAAAGCACATGCGGCACGACATAAATGCCTGCGTCATGTTGACCTTGTATTCGTACTTCCTGTTTTTTTTCTTCTCCACAGTGACACATGACGCCAGCAGGGATGTCAGATTATACAGGATGAGGCGGGCATAGGTTTCCTGGATGATGTACTCTTTTTTCCTGCTGTGGTGGTATACAAGGTTCGCCTTGTATTTGAGCATGAAATACGCTTCCTCACAGCTCCACCGCAGATGATACAGATGCTTCATCACGGCAGCAGGGAAACGGTCTTCCGGGAGGTTCGTGATCAGGTATTCGTAATGCCCCTTCTCCAGCCTGACTTTGACAAGGCGGAACGGGAGGGTGTAGATGTCCCCGGGGATCCCCGGTCCCAGGTAGTCAAAGCGC
>Ga0310695_10003293_pt1 | contig 32117 bp, 12 predicted proteins | sample RumenRJG_04DNA_FD_203882 | JGI IMG/M metagenome (GOLD analysis project Ga0310695, IMG submission 203882) | Bovine rumen microbial communities from Lethbridge, Alberta, Canada - RJG_04 (v2) (version 2) | ecosystem: Host-associated > Mammals > Digestive system > Stomach > Rumen | place: Canada...
AATGGTTTGTTTGCCAGGATCATTGGCAAAATTAGTGCACTTACCATTCTGCAATACGTAAACTTCATTAACGACAAGCCCATTGGCAGAATTAAGTATGCACTAAATTAATTCCGCCAACAGGTTCTAAAAAAATACTTTGGGCATAATCGTGCCCGCATACTCTGCTCAAAATGCAGTACCTTTGTACACAAATAACTAAAATATCAAAGCACATGAAAAAAGGATTGTATCTGTTGCTGGCTGTCTTATGCTTTGCAGCCTGCGAAAAAAAGAATGCTCCGTCTGAGAGCGAGTTTGTGGATCTGGGCTTGACTTCCGGCACCAAATGGAAGAGCCTCAACGAATCGAACCCGAAGGACCCGAACGGATTTTACAACTACGAGGAGACGATGGCGCAGTTCGGGAAAAACGTTCCTACCAAAGAGCAGTGGCAGGAGCTATTAGACCAGTGTACCTGGACTTGGACAGGCAAAGGCTACCGGGCTACGGGACCGAACAAAAAGACCATTGACCTGCCGGCAGAAGGCTACTGCGACTGCGAAGGAGCCGTGCTGAATGTGGACACCGAAGGCAACTACTGGGCTTCTACGCTCGATGGCGAAGACACATCCTGGGGCTTCAGCTTTACCGACGATGACATCTTTGTCGGGCACGATTGCGCTTTTTGTAACCGCCTTTCCGTACGCCTTGTCCACATGGGATTTCCCCTACAAGATTGACCATGACGATCTCTGCTTCATAGTCTTCACCGAAGCAGGCTTCGAGTGGGGAGGCGACTGGACTTCCTGCAAGGACTTTCAGCATTTTGAACTGATTGAGCCGGAAGAACCATAAATTGACAACAAAAGTGTTTGTTAAATAGCAACAAAATATGAAAAAGACAAAAAAACTATGGATTTTGCTGACCTTTCCGCTGCTGCTGCTGGGTATGGCATCGTGTAAGTCCGGCGATGGTAACAACCCTGTCGTGCCAACTGACGATATAGAGGCACAACTGCAGCGGATGACATTGCGTGAAAAGGTGGGACAGTTGTTCTACGTGCGCCCCGAGTGTCTTGACACCACCATTCACTTTAACAGGTCAGGCGGCATTGACGTCAGTTCTGACGACATCACTAAGATTAAACTGCAAGCCGTGAACGCCACCATGAAGAGAGTGAATGAGAAATATCCGGTGGGTGGCATCATCCTCTATGCGCACAATATAGAAGACGAGGCGCAACTCGCAGCCTTCATTCCTCAGATACGTGCACTGAATGGTTCACCGCTACTCTGTATCGACGAAGAAGGCGGTCGTGTTGCACGCATCGCCAACAACTCAAACTTCGTAGTGGAGAAGTTCGAGTCAATGGGTGCCATCGGTGCTACAGGCGACCCGCAGAATGCCTACAACTGCGCCTACACCATCGGCACCTACCTGCACCGCTACGGTTTCGACATCGATTTTGCCCCCGTGGCAGACGTGAATACCAATCCAGAGAACATCGTCATCGGTGCTCGTGCCTTCAGCGATGACCCGCAGGTCGCTGCGCCTATGGTGACCGCCTATCTGCAGGGACTGAAGGATGCCGGCGTAACAGGATGTATCAAGCACTTCCCCGGACACGGCGACACCAAGGCTGACACTCATTACGGCTATGCACAGAGTCTGAAAACATGGGACGAGATGCTGGATTGTGAGATGATAACCTTCAAAGCCGGCATACAGTGGGGCACGCAGTTGGTTATGACGGCTCATATAGCCGCGCCTAATGTCACGGGCTCGGATGTCCCCGCCACCATGTCCTCCGTCCTACTGCAGGACAAACTGCGCGGAGAATTGGGTTTCCGGAACATCATCATCACCGATGGTATGGAGATGGGTGCCATCACCCAGCAATACACTAATGCTGAGGCTGCCGTGGGCACACTTTTGGCTGGTGCAGACATCGTGCTGGGTCCGCAGAACTTCATCGAAGCCTTCGATGCCGTGGTCAAAGCAGTGGAGGACGGTACGCTTACCGAAGAGCGCATCGACAGGAGCGTACGCCGCATACTACAAATGAAAAATCAGATAATACAAAATAGATAACCACACTATGTTACACATCAATGAAGAAGCGGCTCGCTGCCTCCTGTGCCACGATGCACCCTGCGGCGCTAAAGTAGCACGCGCAATCCGTACGGCTTGTCCAATAATACGGTAAGGAATGCATACCCGTAATACTAATTCGGACTCCCGTGGCATGTGAATGTCGCGGGAGTTTTAATTGGTTCCAACCGCTCATTTGGGCACAATCCCAAATTGACGGGTCGTTTTTTTGCTCAATTCGGGAAAAAGCAGTACCTTTGCGCCCATGAAACTGAATAGACATTTCTTATGGGCACTTATGACGGTGCTGGCGGTTCATGTTTTTGCACAGAACCGCCCCATGACTATCGCCGAGGTGGACAGCATGTTGTGTAGCAGCAACTATCAACTGCAGCATTCGCGCTTGGACATAGAGGCTGCCGAAGGACAACTGGCACAGGCGAAAAAGTATGAAAACCCGGAGATACAGGTGCTGCACAATGTGCTGAATCCTGTGAATCGGAAGTGGTTCGACTTTGGATATGACGGCGAGACCGATGTACAAATCTCTCAACCGATTGCCATTGGCGGTCAGCACAAATACAAAGTGAGGCAGGCGGAGGCTACTCTCAACGCCACGAAGTCGGCATACGATTCCATGCGGAATGATGTGAGATATGACGCAAGGACTGCATTCGTTAATCTGTACTTTGTACAGCAGAAATTGAAGGTTTACGACAAGGAAATCTCTTCGGTAGAGAAGATATTGGAAGCCTGTCGGGAACAGACTGAAAAGGGGAACATCCCCCTGATGCATTCCTTCCGTATTGCGGCCTTGCTGAGTCAATTACGTGCGGAATGGTCTGAAATGCTCGTTGAAGAGGACGAATTTCAGAAGCAACTGCGCATTTTGCTTTGGTTGGAAGATGAGAATGCGATAGAGGCTCTGCTAAACGAAGACGACATCGTTTCGCAGGCTATCAACAATCTCGCAAAACTTCAGCCACTGGCAACGCAATCGAACCCGGAACTGTTTCAGCCGATTGTAAGAAACCACCCCGAGATTTTGCAAAAGATGTATGAGCAAGAGAGTGCTTTCAATGCAATAAACGCGGAAAAGGCTGACGCGTTGCCACATATTACTATTTTTGGCGAATGGGACAAGAATGGCAACATCGGCCATAATTTCTTTGCCATTGGAGCTACGGTAAGTTTGCCGCTGTGGAACCGTAATCAAGGAAACATCCGTTCAGTCAAGGCACAATATGAACAGGCCGCGTTATCGAAAGAGCAAAAGGAAAAGGAACTCCATGCTTCTTTATTGGCACTTTACCGTTCTACCATCAATTATCTCAAACTCGTAGAGGAGCAAGAACAGAACCTGTCAGCCGACCTTGACGAGCTTCTTATGGCTGCAGAACGCCAGTTTCTGATACGCAACATCTCAGTCGTTGAGTTTGTTGACTTGTACGGCAGTTATCGTGATACACGATTCCAAATGCTGGATTCAAAAGCGAAACTCGCAAAAACGAATGAAGAAATAAGCAAGTTGACAGGTGTTAATTTATAGTCAGTATGAAAACATATACAATGATTTTTGCAGGAATGTTGACATTGGCATCTTGCAACGGCGGGAATAAGCAGACAGACAATGTAGAAACCTCGCAATGTGACGTGGATACAGAGATGGTTGAACTTTATGAAATGGACGATGAGTTGGTGCTGAACGGCAATGTCGTCTGCGACGAGACGTGTCTCTGTAAAGTGTTTGTCCCATGTACCGGACGGGTGACAGATCTGAAGGTGGAGGTTGGCGACAAGGTCAGCCGTGGACAACTGTTGGCAGTGATAAAGAGCGAAGGGGCGGCCGACTATCGCAAGAGCATCAGCGATGCCGATGCGGAGATTCGTATGGCTGAGCGCTGGTTCGCCATGCAACAGGACTTGCGGGGGAGCGGTATGGCCAGCGACAAGGATGTAGAGGAAGCCCGTGAGCGCGTGATGACGGCCCACGCTGAGCGTCTGCGCCTGAATGATGTGGCAAGCATCAATGGGTTTGGTGATGGGGCAAATGCTTCGCTCATGGCACCCATATCGGGATATGTCATCTGTAAGCGTATCTACAATAACTCGTATGTGAGTGATGACAATAACGACGAGGCCGCCATCGAGATCGCCGACCTGCGAAAGGTATGGGTGATAGCAGACGTATATGAAAGCGACATTGCCAAGATACGGGCGGGTGCTCCCGTTTCGGTAACAACGATGGCTTATCCCAACGAGACTTCATACGGAAAGATTGATAAGGTGTACAGCGTGCTCGACCGCGAGAGCAAGACCATGAAGGTGCGAGTGGGCTTGGATAATCCCGACGGGAAACTCAAACCGGGCATTTTTGCCAGTGTTCATGTGAATCTGTCGCAGGAAGGCGTACGGATGACGGCAGTATCTGCGAAGGCTGTGATTTTCTGGTCTGGAAAGGATTATGTGATGGTGCAGACCGACGAGAACCGGTATGAGCGCAGGGAAGTCAGCGTGGCACATACATCCTCCAACCGTAGTTTCATTTCTTCAGGGCTGACGGCTGGCGAGAAGGTGGTCACCCGGAATGCATTGTTGTTCTTTAACGCCTCTGTCAATGAATAAGTTTATTGATTTCATCATATCGTTCTCTCTCAAGCGCAAATATCTCATTATCAGCCTCACACTGACTGCGGTAGTGATAGGTGTGCTGTGTTTCAAGGATACACCGGTGGACGCGTTTCCTGATGTCACCAATACGAAGGTCACAATCATTACCCAATGGAGCGGACGCTCTGCCGAGGAGATTGAGAAGTTCGTGACGATACCTATTGAGATTGCCATGAACTCTGTCCAGAAGAAGACCGACATCCGCAGCACGACGCTTTTCGGCTTGTCGGTCGTCACGGTGGTCTTCGACGACCATGTGGATGACGAGTATGCACGTCAGCAGGTCTATAATATGATCAACGATGCGGATTTGCCGGACGGGGTGAGGCCGGAGGTACAGCCGCTTAGCGGGCCCACCGGTGAGATTTTCCGTTACACCCTGTCAAGCAACCAAAGGGATATAAGGGAGTTGAAGACGCTGCAAGACTGGGTGATTGAACGCAAACTCCGCAGCGTTCCCGGCATTGCCGATATCGTAAGTTTCGGCGGTGAGGTAAAGACTTTTGAAGTGAGCGTCAATCCCAACCAACTTACCCAATACGGCATCAGCAGTCTTGAACTCTTTCAAGCCATCGCCAACAGTAATGTGAATGTCGGGGGCGACATCATCGAACGTAACAGCCAAACATTCGTCGTGCGAGGCATCGGATTGATCAACAACATTCAGGAGATTGGTGATATTGTGGTAAAGAACGTGAATGGAACGCCTATCCTCGTCCGCAATCTGGCAAAGGTGCATGAGTCTTGTCAGCCACGGTTGGGGCAGGTCGGGCGTGATGATGAAAACGATGTCGTTGAGGGTATTGTGGTGATGCGAAAGGGCGAGAACCCCGAGAAGGTGATTGCGGCATTGAAGGCAAAAATCGATGAGATACAGCGTGAAGACCTTCCTGATGACGTGGTTATCAAGACTTTCTACGACCGCGAAGACTTGGTCCACCTAAGCGTGAACACCGTACTGCATAATGTGTTTGAAGGCATTCTGCTGGTCACATTGGTCGTATTCCTCTTTATGCGCAACTGGCGATGTACGGTCATTGTGGCAAGTGTCATTCCGTTAGCGCTGCTCTTTGCATTCATCTGTCTGCACATGGCTGGCATGAGTGCCAACCTGCTGTCGATGGGAGCTATCGACTTCGGCATCATCATCGACGGGGCTGTCGTGATGGTCGAGGCATTGTTTGTGGCACTTTCATCACAGGCGCGCGAAATCGGCATGGAGGCATTCAACAAACGCAGCAAGGCTGGAATGATTCGCACCACGGCTCGCGGAAAAGCCAAGTCGGTCTTCTTCTCTAAACTGATCATCATCACGGCACTTCTGCCGATTTTCTCTTTCCAAAAGGTCGAGGGAAAGATGTTCACACCCTTGGCATTCACCTTGGGGTTTGCCCTGCTGGGTGCCTTAATCTTCACGCTTACCTTTGTGCCTGTTCTTTCTTCCATGATGCTCAGAAAAAACATCGCGGAAAAGAAGAACAGGTTTCTGGATTGTGTCTATAAATGGTGTGACGGCTTCTTCCTGATTTGCCATCGGAATAGCAAAAAGACCATTCTCATCGCCGTGGCAGCGATGGTGGCTGGATTGTCGTCCTTCGCGTTTTTAGGCTCGGAGTTTCTGCCGCAGATGAACGAGGGCTCTATCTATGTGCGCGCCACATTGCCTCAAAGTGTTTCGCTTAGCGAGAGTGTGGTTTTCGCCAACCGGTTTCGCAACATGCTACGCGCCTACCCCGAAGTCAGTCAGGTGATGACGCAGACAGGGCGGCCTAACGATGGCACGGATGCAACGGGGTTCTATAACATCGAACTGTTTGTGAAGTTGCATCCCGAAAAGGAATGGCAGACAGGGCGGACCAAGGAGCAGTTGGTGGAGGATATGAACCGCCACCTGAGTGCGTTTCCGGGTATTGACTTCAATTTCTCACAGCCCATCTCGGACAATGTGGAGGAGGCTGTAAGCGGTGTGAAAGGGGCTATTGTGGCAAAGGTGTACGGCAAAGACTTGGCAGAAACGGAGCGGCTGGCAACCGAAATATACAAGACCATGAAACCTGTTCGCGGTATCGCCGACCTCGGGGTCTTAAAGAATATAGGACAGCCGGAATTGCAGATCGACATCGACGAGGCACGGCTTGCACGCTATGGCGTTGCCAAGGACGATGTGCAGAGCATTATCGAGATGGCTATTGGCGGTAAGGCGGCTTCGCAGGTGTACGAGGAAGAACGCAAGTTCATTCTCGTGGTTCGATATGACAAGCCGTTCCGGGAAAATGCCGAGGCTATTGGCAAAATCAAAGTGCCAACAGACGACGGGCAAATGATTCCTATTAGCGAACTGGCTGCCATCAAGACCATCACCGGACCGCTGATTATCTATCGCGAGAACCACGTTCGATACTGCGCTGTCAAGTTCTCTGTAAGAGACAGGGACATAGGCTCTGCTGTGGACGAAAGCCGTGAAAAAGTGGCGAAGGCGGTGCCGCTGCCGGAGGGATACAAAATAGAATGGAGCGGAGACTTCGAGAACCAGAAGCGCGCCACCGACCGCCTGGCACACGTCGTACCCGTCAGCATCTTGCTTATTTTCTGCATTCTGTATGTGCTCTTCGGAAATGCGCGTGATGCTGCTCTCGTGATGACTAATGTGCCGTTTGCCGCCGTGGGGGGCATCCTGATTTTGCTCGCAACGGGCTTCAACTTCTCCATCTCTGCCGGCATCGGCTTTATCTGCCTTTTTGGCATCTGCATACAAAACGGTGTCATCATGATTATGGACATCAGACATTTTATCCGACTGCGTTATCCGCTGCCGGTGGCTGTTGAGAAAGGCATGCACTCACGCATCCGCTCGGTGCTGATGACGGCACTGATGGCCACTCTGGGATTGCTTCCTGCGGCTATCAGCCACGGTATAGGAAGTGAGAGCCAGCGACCTTTGGCTATCGTCATCATCGGCGGGCTGATCAGTGCCACTGCGTTTACACTGTTTGTCTTCCCCCTGATAGTCGAAAAAACCTACAGCCATGTCAATATGAATAAGATTTTGTAAGATTGCGTGACTGCGAAGAATCATACAAAAGCAGTACCTTTGTGCGCAGATTATTTGTAAATGGTAAATGACTAAATAGTAAATGTCTTTATGTTACACATCAATGAAGAAGCAACCCGGTGTCTCCTATGTTATGACGCACCTTGCGGCGGGATAGCAGCACGCGCAATCCGTGCGGCACGGTTTGATAATCTATGGACGGCGGTTGAGTTATTCAACGCACTGAGCGACGAAGAATTGGCTCATGCCGAGGCTTCCTGTATCCATTATGACAAACCGATAAGAATTGCGGAGTTGGCGAAAGCCGTCAGCTGTCAGCCGTCAGAATTCAGCCATCAGCCGTCGGAGTTGCCTTCGCTGGAACTCAATTTCTGCGACATGGTCTGCGAGAACCCGTTCTTCCTGGCTTCATCGGCTATCTGCACCAACTATGACATGGTGGCGCGCGCGCTGGAAGCCGGATGGGCGGGTGTGTTCTACAAGACCATCACCAAGGCGGATATACGTGAAGTCTCGCCGCGCTTCGATGCTGTCCGCAAAGAGGGAACGCCTTTTGTCGGTTTCCGCAACATGGAGCAGCTCAGCGAGAACCCGTACACAGAGGATTTTGATATTCTTCGCCGTTTGAAACAGAACTATCCTGCCAAACGCATCATCGCTTCGATCATGGGACAGACCGAGGAGGAGTGGATTGAGTTGGCAAAGATGGCGGAGGAGGCAGGTTGCGATGCGGTGGAACTGAATTTCTCGTGCCCGCAGATGCGGCTCACGGGGCTTGGAAGCGATATAGGACAGAACCCCGAACTGATTCTATTCTATACCTCGTACGTACGCGATGCGGTGAAGATACCTGTTATCCCGAAGATGACGCCGAATGTGATGTCAATGACCTCTCCTGCGCTTGCTTGCTTTTATGCCGGAGCGTCAGGCATCAGTGCTATCAATACAATCAAATCGATCACCATGAGTCACGATGCCGAGGTGAGCGAGAAAAAGACGGTATCCGGCTATTCGGGCAAGGCAGTCAAACCTATCGCCCTTCGGATGATCCATGAGATGACAGGCAATCCGATTCTGCACAAAGCCGGCATTGAAAAGCACATGGATATCAGCGGTATCGGAGGCATTGAGACTTGGCGCGACGCACTAGAGTTCATCCAGCTCGGTTGCCGAAACGTGCAGGTCTGCACCGCCGTGATGCAGTACGGCTACCGGATCATTGATGATCTGACCCTGGGGCTGCAGCATTACATGGCTTCCCGCGGCATTACGGAGTTGAAAAAACTTGTAGGCGAGGAACTGCCGAATATCGTTCTGCCCTCTGACCTCGACCGCGAGACGATGGTTTATCCGATGGTTAACCGCAAGCAATGTATCGGTTGCGGGCGATGCTATGTCTCTTGTATGGACGGCGGCCACCAAGCAATCAGTTTTGATGCGGACCGCCAGCCGCGCATCCTCGGCTCCAAATGTGTCGGATGCCATCTTTGCCGCCTCGTCTGCCCCACCGGCGCTATCGGCCTTGCCAAACGTATAAAGAAAACAAGATAACACAGCATTAACACAGGATTACCGGCACGACTTCGGCACGACAGCGGAACAAAAGCGTGCAGTGAAGTGCGGATTTATGTGCGAAACAAAAAAGAAATAAACATATGAAACTATTATCGAACACCAAAAGTCGGTGGCTACAGGGATGTGGCGCACTGCTGATGTTATGTGCCTTGTGGTTCACTCCGCAGGGTGCGTATGCTAATGACTATTTGGAGAAAGAGGATCATTACAAAGCCTACCCGACCGGAGTAGATCGTGTACATTTCGTCCTGCCGGTATGGGCGTATGGAAAGAGTTACGACTTCTATATCCACGAGTCAAGTACCATCTGGTATCAAAAAAAAGGTAGTGATACCAAAACTACCTTTGCCAATTTCTGCTCCGACCCGTATGACGAAAACGAGAAAGACTCTGACAAAGGTACAGCCCACGTCAAACTATTAAACGGCATGGGCGACATCATCGTTACCTCGATGGCAAATGGTGTCAACCATCATATTCACGACAATGGCACTATGTCTGACAAGCTGATAGTAGTTCAGAAAGAGGCAGACGGCAACGACCATGTTACCTTCCTTGAGTTGGATTGGTATCCGCCTATATCTTTAGAAAAAGATACTTTCAGCGTAGGTATAACAGTGTCTATTCGCTGGTCGAAGTCTAAGAATGAATGGTATAACTATTCTTGGACGCTTGCAAGTAACCTGACATGTAAGACAAACACTATATCACCGCAATTATACACCCCATATCTATATACTTTTAACGAGAAGGGTGTGGCTGGTTATGGCTATGCAGCAGTGCCGTATATGGTGTTTCAAGACCCCGTCAGTTACTACACTTCGTTCAATCCGTCAGAAGTGGTGTCAAGGGATGTTGAGCGTTCTGGTACTATCTATATACCGACCAACGACACGGTGCAGAAAAACCTCACTGCCACTTTCACCGTGGTGCGCAATGCTGACACTGAATCAACGATGGAGGTAACTACCACCGATGTTGATATTCTGCCTTATCACCGCGTTTATAACTTTGCTGCAAGGACAGAAAAAGACAGCACCGGAACCTTCACCGGCAATAATATCCTTCGGTGGTCAATCAAAAATCCTTTCTTGAAAGACATCTTAGATGGTGACTATTTTGAGTTGCAACGTGCTATGCAGAGCGACTTTAGCGATGCACAGCGTATCAGTATTGTGCAGATGAAGCGCGACTCATCGGGCGTTTATACCTACACCGACAGCGACCGAAGTTCTTGGACGGGCAACGCTCAGTCGCAGGATGTGGTGTATGATGAAAGGTATTACAATGTATCAGACCCACATTATACGCTATATGATACCAACAATGAGCCACTGGCTGAATTGAGCGTCAAGCTGATGTCTAACCATATCCTGATGCCGTCCGTTCCCGTTTTCTATCGTGTGCGCCGGGCTTCGGCATCTGTATGGGGGTGGGATAGCGAATTTGTGCATACGGCTACGCTTCAGAATATGAATTTCCTTGCACCGCTTGCTGACAATCAAGAGCCATATACCCTCGATGCTGACTATGAAAATAATCGCAGGGTTAATTTCCGTTTCAAGATAGAGAATAAAGAACCGACCGGAGCCGTTATCGACAAAGATGACTGTACATTGTCGTGCTATATCAACAAAGTGCTCAGAGAATCTATGGTTAACGTAACCATCAAATACTCAATGTTGGAAGCTGATTACAACAAGGTTAATCCCGAAGGAAGTACTTGTTTTCGAGTGGTAACGGCAAATGGTAGTGTGTATCAAGATTGGACATATCTTAATGCCGGTACTTATCAATTCCCGATGAACAGTACCGTACAGGTAAAAAACACTCACGGCTATTGCTACAACAATGGCGAAGAAAGCAGACACACCTTGACCGGTAATACTGTAATTGATTGTTCGACAGAACCTTTTGCACATGGCGCATCGATGTTCGAAGCAACATTCACGGTGCAATCATCAAACACCGTAGCCTCTATTACTACTGACGATTCCGAATATGTGGAGGTATATGTTAAGTATGTAGTGCAAGGCGATGTGGCAAGTCCGGAAAACGGAACTACTTATTCTGTCACCAAAGACGGTAAGAATTATACACAAGGCAGGTACTTATTGTCGGGTTGGTACCAGTTCCCGAAAAATAGTCGTATGGATATCTACAACAACGAAGACGGAAACTTTGAGTGGACTTTCTACATGCCGTTTATTCTCACTGAATCGTGCGAGATAACCATCTACGCCTATCCGCAAAGCGGCAAGCGCAAATTAGATGCCCAAATGGTAAAAGCATCGCAATCGCAAGTTGACGAAAATGTGGCAACAGAGATACGCAACCTCTTATACACTGTTAAAGACAGCTTGATTAAACTGATGCCTCGTGAGGTTAAACCGGAAGATTATGGTCGTTGTATGTGGGACAAGACGGCTCAACTCATCCTTCTGCGCACAATCGAGGAAACAGGGCAGACGATGGAGTTCATCATTCCTCAGGACAGCATTCGCCGTCAGGCTGATGGCTCATGGATTGCCACCTATAGCGACATTGCCAACCAAGGGTGCTCACATTATAAATATAGTATTCGAATTGACCAATCGCGTTCTGACCTGCACGTGCAAGACTCTGCTTCTTTACGTCCGATAGAGATAAGCGGTCCGTCGCTCTATTTCGACGAGGCTGCCACAATAACAAGTTTTGTAGCCTCACAGGGCGATGCAACAACAGAAATGAAATCAGGTGTGCTTCTGCGTTGGCAGGCAAGCAGTAATGCAGTGGACGAATATATACTACTGCGCAAGGCAGTGGGTAGCGACGAGGCTGCTGACACGATCTATCACGGTACCGACAATAGTTATATTGACCGTAGCGCAATACCTAATACTCACTACGAATATACCATACAGACGCAGTATGTGTGCAACGGCAAGAGCACAGGCAACTACGCTACTGCAGAGGGTTGGCGCACTCCATACGGAGAAATAAGCGGTACTATACTTATGCCCGACAACACCGGCATGGCAGGCGTAACGGTCGCACTGCAAGACGGCAGCGGCAATACAATACGCACCATGACTACCAACGCAAGCGGAGCATATAAGTTCGATAGTTTGGAGTACGCCGCCTTGGAGTGCGAAAAGGCGAAGGTCAAAATCACTTACTCCTATAATTTCAGTATCTATGCCCCGGAAAAACAGACTCAGTTCCGTGTGTTAGACGCAAACGGAAATGTGTTGGAAGATTGGAACAGCAAGGATGAAGGTACTTACGAATATGCGGTAGGCACGGTTTTGCAAGTGCAATCCATCTTCCCTGATATTTCAGGTGGTATTAGCACTTTTGACGTTAGCGGACATTTCTCCGTGGATTGCAACTATCAAAGGACTAAAAGCGGCTCGAACTATAACTATAGTTTCAAAGTAACGGCTACTGAACCGACATCATGTCAATGTACAAACACAGAGCAATCAAGTTATGTCGTCGTACCGACACACCAGTATGGTACATTCTCTTTCAACAGCTCCTCTGCCGGAACGGCAAGCATTTCGCTATCTACAAACAATGCTGTCGCCTCGGGAATAGACTTTATGAACACCTCTTCCACGAGGCTCACAGGTAGAGTGTTATACAAAAACAGCACTATCCCTGTTGCCGGAGCAATGTTCCTGCTAAACGGAGACACGGTGCGTCGTGGCAACACGCCGCTTACAAGTGGTATTGACGGCAATTTTGAGTTGATACTGCCATTGCACCAACCTTGCCGACTGCAAGTGTTCAAACCCGGACACGTGTTCGAGGGCGATGGTATCCTGCGAGTGGAAGATGGAGAAGAAGAGTTTGCGCTTGCTAAAGCACTTGACGGTGTGCGCTTCTACGACCGGACCAAAGTTAGACTTGTAGGACGCGTAGCCGGCGGTAACGACCAGCGCGACTTGCCTCGCGGCTTCGGTTTAGGAACCAACAACCTCGGAGACGACCTGCAACTCGTGCTGCAACTCGAGGGCGACAATACAGCGCAACTCGTCCACGACCCTGATGACCTCTCACGAGACACTATACAACAGACCATTTCCCACATCGTCTATCTGACCGACTCGCTCGCAGTTAACAAAGAACGCACTGTCGGTACGACCCACACGCTCTTTGAGAAAAAGCGCATCACTATTCACCCTGACTCGGAAACGGGTGAGTTTGAGGTGGACCTTTTCCCTGTAAAATACAAAGTCATTCAGGCAACAGCCACCGGCTATGCTACGTTGTTTGGTGCCGGACAAGGCTCCGAGACCTTCGACCTCACTAATGCGCCTCTGACCGAATATATAGGCAAATGCAATAAGACAGCCGAAACAATAACAGTGGTACAAAAATCAAACGACGAGCAATTTGTTTCTAACTATCCTTATACCGGCGGTATTGCCTCTCAAGGTGGCTTGTTAGATGGTGATTCAATCCACTACAACGCTGTCTATGACCGCATCTATCACTCGCCCGTAGTAGTAACTCTCAAGCAGGTGCTGTATGGTTTGGACAAAGCCGGCTACGGTGAGGAAGAGATGGAAGTGAGCAGTCTGAACCTGCAGGACAAACAGAAAGTAAGTCTATATGAAAAACTGTCGGATGGCTCGGTTACTTACCTGCTTGGACACCCTGTTTTCATTGCTAATCGTAAGTATCAGTTTATAGCAGAGGCGTTTGAGCGTTATTACTACAACAACGACCCGCTGTCGGGTGTTTTAGACGAAGTGCCGCAGCGTGGCGGAAGTGTCAGAGTGCATAACGGACTCAAATCTGCAACCACCTATCAAGACTATACCCTCGACAGCAAAGGACAGAACAAGTCGGTTTTACTCGAAGTAGAGGATATCGACACGGAGAACAGTGGCGAGAGCGCTCTCAGAACTGTCAGTACCGCCCTGCAAGTGGAAGGCAACTATGTGGAAACAGAAGTGTTCCAAGCCTTTGTCAGTGGCACTGACATACAGAACGGCGACCTGACCTCAGCAGATAGTGAAGTAGTGTTGCTCGATATAGTTCGCGACCCGGGAGGCAACGGCTCGTCAGCATGGGTCGAAAGCGGTACAACCTACAACTACACATACACCGAAACTTACGATTGGAAAATAGGTGTCGAACTGACCCCCAAATGGGGTGTGAACGTCTCGCAGGACATTGGTGCTGTGGCAGCACCCGAAGGCGCAGGTTCATATATTGGTTCAACATACGAGAGCAGCCGCCAACTAAGCTTCACACTTCCTATCACGCATGAATGGAAATGGGGGTATAAATACAACTATACCTTTACCACCACCGACCGTATCTCAACCAGCAGTAGCAAAGCCAAAGATAATGTGAGCAGTAATGGTGATGTCTTCCTCGGCACTACCATAAGACAGTTAGCCGGTAAAGCCAAGACAGTCAGCATCATCAGCGATAGTATGTTCATCGCACGTCAGCCTGCCTTCAATGCCGGACTGATGAAAATACTCTCACAGGGTACAGACTCCAACGGCAAACACTACTATTTGGTTACAGGTCAGAAGGTTGTGCTCGGTTCACTTGTGGCAGGCACATTCGTCTATACACAATATTATATCCTTAATACTCTCATACCTCAACTTGCATTAGAGCGTCAAAACCTACTTATGAATTTTGACAGCGAAGAGGCAGCTCAAGCCTATGCCGACCAAACAGGCGAGCCTGTGTATTGGTATTACTCGTCTGACGACAAGGTAAGTCTTATTGACTCTCTGCCATACAACACCTACAAGATGTTGACACCAACCAATTCCGACCATGCCTATATCAATCGCGTTGCAGCATTGGATAATATGATTACGCAGTGGGTTACTATTCTCTATCAGAACGAGAAAGAGAAAGTGATGGCACGTATGGCTGGTTCAGAAGTTGGTACATGGTCAGTAAGCAGTGGTGCAACCATCACTCACACTGATACTTATAACGCTTCTGCGCAATACAATGAGATGCCACAAGGCGGTGACCTTGTGGGGTCTTATTGGTCAAGCAACAGCGCCAAAGTCGGACAGAAACTGCTCAAAGATATGAAGAACATAGTCAAATTCTTCAAAGACATGGGCAAAGACCAGATTGGTACCACGGTTGCACAAGCCATCAATGGTTTAGCACGTCCGGAAGGACAAGGTGTTGGAGCAGACCCGACCGACAGAGAAGAACAACAGTCGCTCGGCACAAAAACCAACACGTCAAAGTTCTCACTTGACTACAATCCTATCTTCTCCTATGATAACAATATGAATTTGGCACAAGAGCAGACGGTCAAGAAGACGAGTGGTTTCACTCTTGGAGCAGATAGTCACGGCGACATCACCGTTTCCGTTTATCGCGCGCCATACGACAGTGTATGGGACACGCGTACAGAGTTTATTCGTGAGAATGTAGGCGAAGCCGATAACGATGACCTCCACTATGGCTCGTACGTATTCTATACCGTAGCAGGAAGTACTTATTGTCCACACGAAGCAGAAGAGAAAACGCAGTTCTACAACGAGGGTACGATACTGAACAACGAAACACAGTGGGTTGACAAACCCGAAATATCAATCGACACCTACGAGCAGACGGGCGTTCAACCTGACAAGCGAGCCACTTTCCGTGTTACGCTGATGGACAACGGACAAGTGCAGACGGGATTAGGCGCAAGCGGCACTTTGTTTAACTTTGCACTGTGGGCGGACTCCAACCCCGATGGCGCAAAAGTGTACGTGGACGGTGCACCGCTTATCAATGCTATACCGGTGTTCTTGGTTCCCGGACAGGCAGTGGTAAAAACAGTTGAAGTAGAACGTGGTACAGTCGATGACTACAACAATCTCACACTCGCACTCTCGTTAGCAGACTGTCCAAAGACCAATACTACGCTGAAGTTCTCCGTGCATTTCTTGCCGGTATCCAGCGATGTGTCTATCTCTATGCCGCGCCAGAACTGGATTATGAACACCCTCTCCGCACACGACTCTGTTGGTTACTACCTGCCTGTGGAAATCGACGAGTTTGATATTCACCATAAGAACTTCGACCATATAGAGTTCCAATACAAACTCTCAACACAATCTGAAGACGATTGGGTTAACCAATGTTCATTCTACGCAAGCGATAGTCTCTATCAATTTGCAACAGGTAACAAGGCAATGATACGCAACGGACGCATTGAGCCTTTCCGTTTCTATGGCGAGCGTGACCCGATGGAGCAACAATACGACCTGCGCGCCGTTTCCTTCTGCCGCTACGGGTCGGGCTTCGTAACCAAGTCATCACCTGTCATCAGCGGAACGAAAGACACCCGTCCGCCGCGCGTCTTTGGCGAACCCGAACCGGTGAATGCCATCCTTGGCGTGGGCGACAACCTCAAGCTACGCTTCAACGAACCAATTGCCGGCAACTACCTTGATCCCGACAATAACTTCCAAATCAAAGGTGTGACGAACGCCACGGGTATCACCACCGCTGCGTCTGTCCACTTCGACGGCACTGCAGAGTCCTATGCTATCTCGCAAGTGAGCCGCTCGCTCAGCGGACGCTCGTTCACGCTCGATATGCTCGTCAAACCAACAGCCGCCAACAGAGAACATACTTTCTTTGAACATGGTACTGACGGCACAGGCGTGCGCTTCGGACTGACCGCCGACAACCGCCTAATGGTCGGCTTTGGTACGTTGCAAATCTACTCCAAGCCGCTCGATACGATGCTCGACTTCACCCGCGTGTGCGTCACTTATAACAACGAGACCAACGAGATACGCTTCTTCGCCGGTACGATGGATATGACTGACCCTAATGCCGCTAAGTTGCCGGCAGGTACGACGTATGATGTAAGCGCACCGCTCGTGTTCGGACGTGGACTTGACGGAAACATGCTCGAACTGCGTCTGTGGTCGAAAGCCCTCACACAGGAAGAAGTAGCCGCCACCAACATGCACTATCTCACCGGCTACGAGCTCGAACTCGTGGCGTACTATCAGATGGCTGAAGGGCATGGGACGCAACTTACCGACAAAGCCGGAGGTGCTACGCTCACATTACATGGCGCCACGTGGAATCTGCCCAAAGGCATTTCACTTGCCATCAATAGCGGAGAGCGCGTTCAACTCAACGGTAACCTGCTCGGACGCTCTAAGGTTTATGACGAGACGCTGATGCTTTGGTTCCGCCCAACAAGCAATACAGGAGACATCTTCTCCGCCGGAAGAGCCAATGACTCAATAGGTACACTGCTGACATTAGTGGACGGAAACCTCGTGCTGCACTCCGACCAATTGATAACCTCTGTCGGGCAAATAAAGGATAACGAATGGCACCACTTTGCGCTCTCTGTTAACCGTACTTATAATAACGTGTCAGTATTCCTTGACGGCAAAATGACTGCCACCTTTGCTGCCATCGAACTGGCTGGTATCACCGGAGCAATGTACTTCGGCGGAAACGGCTTTGAAGGAAACATTGATGAGTTCGCCATCTTCGAGCAGGCACTGCCTAAAACGCTCATCGAGGAGTTCGGCAACCACTCGCCCGTTGGAGACGAGATGGGACTGATTGCATACCTGCCGTTCGAGGAACAGAAACTCAATGCCAACAATGTCATTGAATTGGTATTCAGTCCCAACGACCAACATATCTACAAGGACATCAATGGTAATGTGGTCAAAAAAATAGTGCCGCTCATCCTTACCAATGACCAATCACCAATCACCAATCTGGCTGACAAGACAAACTATGCTCCTGTGGCAGGCAACGCGCTGCTATCGAACCTCAATTTCGACTGGGCATTCAACCAAGACGAACTGCTCATCAACCTACTTATGCAAGACCGCGAGATCAACAAGCAGACTATCTATGTCACCGTACGTGACGTGGAGGATCTCAACGGTAACCCGATGCCTTCGCCGGTAACGTGGGTGGCATACGTGGACCGCAACAGTCTGACTTGGGATAGCCGGACAATGGAATTATGGCAAACCTATGGTTCGGAGTTTGACAACTACAACTATCGCGATATGCGCATCGTCAACAACAGCGGCAAACGCCACCAGTTCACCATCGAGTCCTTGCCCGAATGGATGACCGTCAATCAGTCTTATGGAACAATCCAACCGATTGACGACTATACCGTCCGATTTACCTATGATACTACGCTGCCTGTCGGCACATACACCGATTTAGTCTATGTAACTGACGAGAACGGTCTTTCCGAACCGCTGAAAGTCATCATGTACGTGGAAGCACATTGTCCGTATGAAGAACCCGAGAAATCCAAGTATCCGCTCAACATGTCCATTTGCGGACAAGTTATCATTGACGGCTTTTACGACACAGACAGCGATGACAAAGTTATTGCCCTCTACCGCAACGAGTGCGTCGGTATGGCGAATGTGGCATTTAGCAATCTAACCAACAAGTCGGAGGTTTATATGACTGTCTATGGTAACGAAGCTATGAACAACAAGGCAATTACCTTCCAACTATGGCAGGCTTCTACCGGCAAGGTGCTGATGCTTGCGCCGAACCGTCAGATACTCTTTGCACACGGATATGTCTATGGATGCGGTGAAGAACAACCTGTAGTCTTTACCTCATCGGGGTCAGAGACGCAAAACATCACCCTTAATGCCGGATGGAACTGGATATCCACGAATCTCAACCTGCAACCCGCAACGGCTGCACTCAACAGCGTCATGACGGCGGCTGAACCGTGGAAAGAAGGCGACATCATCAAAAACCCCGCGACGATGCAGTTCAGCACCTATTCCGAAACGATGGATATGTACATGGGTACACTCTCCGCGTGGGATTATACGCAGGTATATATGGTTTATGCCGCCTCAAGCAACACCTTGCGGCTCGGTGGCAACCGACTGCCGGAAGACTCGATGCACGTGACGCTGCGCGGCAATGGTCAATGGAGCCCGATGCCATGTCTGCTCAACCAGAGCACACCGATTACAGAAGCTATGGCAGACTACTACGACCATGCTACAGTAGGCGACCTGCTGAAGAGTCATGACCGGTTCGCCGTCTTCTCGTCTGACAAGAAATGGGTCGGCGACCTCACCGCACTCTACCCGGGTGAAGGATACCTCTTCCGCCGCATGGGACAGGGCGATGTGGAGATCAAGTTCTTCAACAAGGTCACTAATGCAGTTCCGCAACACGCACCGAAGTTCAGCGGCAATGCTGCTACCAACATGACGATGATCTGTCAAGTTGCGAGTGACGATGTACAATGTACAAAGGTGAATGCTTACATCGACGACGAACTCGTTGGCGTAGCCACGAAGATAGACAGCCTGTATTTCCTGACGGTTTCGTCCGATGCAGCCGGTACGCTCCGTTTTGAGACCGAAGAAGGTACACCGTTAACGAGTGAGATGCCAATCTCCTATGTTTCCGACGCGCACCACGGCTTGCTCAAGGCTCCGGTCATCCTGCGTCCCGGCGATAACCGTCCGAACAAGATTATCGAGGATAACCATGTAGTAATTATCAGAAACAATGAGAAATATGATGTTACAGGTAAAAAACTTCAATAAACTGCTGCTTGCCGCCCTGCTCATCGGGGCGGCAGACATAGCCCTTGCAGGAACGCCCTGCGGCATGAATCTGGAGTATGAACTGAGCGGTACTACGCTCGTGCTCACCTCGCCTGATCCGACAGTAAGTGCTACGATTTATTCGCAGGCATTCAAGGACAGTACGGACTTTACGGATGTGCTCATCCCGGACAATGTGACGGAAATCAGTTCCTACGCCTTCTATGGCTGTACGGCACTTACGGAGGTGATTCTTCCTCCTTCGATAACAAGTATCGGAAACTATGCTTTCAATGGGTGTAGTAGTCTTCATCGGGTGTATTGTCGTCCGCAAACGCCGCCGACACTCGATCCGTCGGGAAATATATTCGTCGGCTGCGCGGATGATCTGGTCTTCTGCGTGTCGAAACTTAATTACAAATCCACAACAGGTTGGAGTTTTTATGAAGAAAAGTTCCAGTTCTGCCATCTCGACGAGTACGATGAGCAGTTGGTTACAACAGGTAAGATAACAGAATTCAGCAGTGGTACTCCCAAAACCACCATCGACATCTTCCGTACGCTGCGCAAAGCAGGTTGTTTCAACACCCTGACACTGCCGTTCAACGTGCTGGACATCGCTGCATCGCCTCTCGGAGGAGACAACGTGGAGGTCTATTCGTTCTCTTCCGCTACGGTCGAAGACGGTACGCTGGTGCTTGACATCGAGAAGGTGACATCCAACACCATGACTGCCGGTACGCCGTACCTCATCCAATGGGATAACACTGGTGCGGTACTTAACCGAATGACATTCACCGACATCACATGGGATGCAGACCAATCAGCGGATGAGGCAGGAACGGACGATGTGAGATACATCGGTTTCTATGGCAGAACGCATATCGACGATGATGCCAACCATAGCAATCTCTTTCTGAAAGGCAATAATACACTTTATTGGCCGGCTGAGGACGATGATTCCAGCATGCTGGGCTTCCGTGCGTATTTCCATGTGAATACAAGCAGTCCGTCATCGGCACCGCTTTATCGCGGTATGCCGGCTGCGCTGCGCATCAACTCCACACCAACAGGAATAGAATCCCCCTCGCTTTTAGGAGAGGGACGGGGTGAGGCTGCCGAAAAAGTGCTGCGCGACGGTCAGTTAATCATTATTCGCAACGGAGAGAAATACTCCATAAATGGTCAGAAGTTATGAGAAAGTATATTTCACCCCGTGTAGAAGTGCTGCCTGTACTTCCGTCTGTTTCCATTCTCAGCACCAGTGGAAACAATAACATGCACATTGACAATAATGGCGCAAATCAAGTAGATGCCTGGTGACCCATAAAAACAACAAGAATATGAAAAAACATTTGTATATCTTTTTACTTTGTACTTTGTCCCTTTGTACTTTAGTTGGCTGCAAGAAAGACGAACCGGAAACATTTATTTCAGACCAAGCGCGTCCTGTTTGGACGGCGCCTGAAGCGGGCGATATGACCTCGTCAATGACCGCTGTGGTCAAGGTGGATCTGAAGGCACAGTACCCTGAAAAGGCTTCCGATTGGCAACTGAACGACAATGATTTGCTTGCCGCCTTCAACGGCGAAACCTGCCTCGGTGTTGCTTCACCTAAGGAAGGATTGTTCTTCCTGTATGGGAATAGCAACCCTATAAGATTGACAGGAAATAAAAAACAACACATATATGGAAAACAAACTTAATCTTTTTATCAAGCAACTCGCACAGTGGCGCGAGAGTGGCTTGAGAGTGGCGGGGATGATGGTCCTGGCACTCTTCATTTTGCAATCATCACCTCTGAAGGCGAATGACTACCTGGAGAAGCAGAACCACTACTCGGTGATGGCCACCGGGCAGGATGTGATTCACTTTGTAGTGCCCGTCTATGCCTATGGCAAGGGTAATGACTACTATGTGCACAAGACGAGTTACATCTACATCGACAACATCACAAAGAATGGTGTCTCCGAGAGTGGAACAGTAACGATAGCCAAGGCGTATTCCAAGCGCAGTGCCGATGATTCGGAGAACAAAGATTACTCCGGTGGCAAAGGCTCGGCTTATGTGGAGATGAAGAAAGGTAAAGCCATCGTCACCTCTACCTACAGCGGTATCAACGAGGTGGTTAACGAAGGTGAAAGTTCGGGTAAGATGCTCATTCGTACCGTAGAGGACGACGGTTGCGACCATGTGACGAAGCTCGAGTTCGACTGGTATCCTCCTACGGAGTTGAACCAAAAGAAGTTCCGTATCAACCTGAAGGTCTATCTCTACCGCAACCAAGCCGACCCGAAGGACAACAACCAGTCCTACACCTTCGACTGGCATTTCGACAACAGCGGTCAGAACTTCACCAGCAACGATAACATGGTAGCTCCGCAGCTGATGACTCCGTTCCTCTATACGGTGAGCGAGTCGGGTGCAGCAGCAGGCTTTGGTGCAGCGGCAGTGCCGTATATGACGTTCCAGAACGTGTATGGCTACTATAGTTCGTTGAATTCAAGCAAACTGATCCCGGTAAAGGAGCGTTCGGGTATGATCTATGTGGAGACAACCGACACCGTGCAGCCGGCTTTCTCGGCTAAGTTTGATTTGGAGCGCAATGCGACGACCCATGAGCGCGTGCAACTCAATTCCAATACGGTCAATATTCTGCCTTACCATCGTATCTATGATTTTACGGCAACGGCTGAGACGGATAATACGGATACCTATACCGGCAACCATGTGCTGACCTGGAATATCAAGAACCCGCAACTAGCCGATTTGCTGGACGGTGATATGTTCGAGATCCAGCGGGCGCTGAAATCCGATTTCTCGGACGCACAGCAAGTAACAGTTACCAACATGACCCGCAACAAGGGTACTTACAAGTTTGTGGACAACAACCGCAGCACTTGGACGGGAAATGCCCATGGACAAACGGAAACGTTCGATTATCATGCGACCTATACACCGAATGAGAGCCATGTCATCTATGACCAGAATGGAAACGCCAAGTACAGCATCGATGTTGAGCTTACCAACGAAAAAGTACAAGTATCTTCTGTACCGGTGTATTACCGTATCCGCCGTGCGTCTGCATCTGTTTGGGGATGGAATAACGAGTTGGTGAAAACAATAATGCTGCAAAACGCCAACTATCTGGCTCCGCTTGCTGCTACGCAGGATAACTATGCCAAGGATGCGGACTTTGAGAACAATCATAAGGTTAATTTCCGCTTTAAGATAGAGAACAGTAGTACGCCTCCCGCCTCTTTCGACGATGATGCCTATACGCTGCAGCTGAAAAAATGGGAAACGTTTGAGGACTCCGTGATTTTTCGAATCATTGACTATCCCGGTCGTCCCTCTGAGAGCTGGTTTGCTCCCCGCTATAGTTTGCGCGCACCCGATATGAAGTTCATAAAAAGGTATGGATACTTTAGTGGAGACCAAGAATTTAAAGTGCCCAAAGGTACCGAATTGTACTTCGATGATGGCTGGAACCAACATTTGACTATTTATCTTAATCATGACACCCAATATAGGATAGAAAAAGATAGTAGAGGTTGGTACGGATTCGTAGAAGAGAGTTCAAAAATGGCCTCTTATCCCTATACTCCGGCACTTCAACAATACTTGATTGACAGCCTTAAACCGTTGCTTACTGCTAAGTACCAGCAGGAGTACCAAGGCGCCAAGGCAATGTGGGACAACTCGGCGAAGCTGGTTGTGACGCGTACGATACAGGAGACGGGGCAAGAGATGGAGTTCATCGTTCCGCCCGACAGTATCCGTCGTCAGGAGGATGGCTCGTGGATAGCTACGTTCAGCGATGTAGCCGACCGTGCTTGCTCGCACTATTCGTACAACGTACGCATTGACCAGAGCGAAGCCGATCTGCATGTGTTCGACTCATTGCAACTGCAGCCGAAGACCATCAGTGGTCCGGATCTCTATTTTGACGAGTCGGCTACCATCACCCGCTTCACGGCTACGAAGGGCGATGCCTCGACGGCGATGAAGAACGGCGTGCTGCTGCGCTGGCAGGTGAATAGCGAAGCGGTGGACAGTTACGTACTGACGCGTGTCAAGAAAGGCAGTGACGCCAGTCCGGATACGCTCTATCGTGGTGATAACACCGATTATTTCGACCGCACAGCTCTTCCCAATGTGCACTACGACTACACGGTGGCGACCAGTTACTCCTGCAACGGCAAGAGCACGTCCAACGCTGCTACTACGGAAGGTTGGCGTACGCCTTACGGCGAGATCTCGGGTACTATCCGCGTGACGGACAATAGTGGTATGGCAGGCGTCAAAGTGGTGTTGCAGGACGCAGCAGGCAACGTGCTGGATAGCATGATCACCAATGCCAGCGGTTTCTATCGCTTCGACAGCCTGACCTACGATGGTGCGACCGGAACGGACTTCGCAATCATTCCGACTTCGCAATACGGAAAATTCTCGTATAACAACACCTCTGCCGTCTCGGCTACCGTCTCGCTGACAGTAGCTGAGGCTGTTGGCAGTGTGATAGACTTCGTAAACACGTCCTCCACACGCCTCTCCGGCCGTGTGCTCTATAAACTGAGTACGATACCTGTGCCGGGTGCGATGTTCCTCTTGAACGGCGATACTGTTCGTCGCGACAACACACCTGTCACCACCGGTACGGACGGTAATTTCGAACTCGTGCTGCCGCTCAGCCAGCCTTGCAAACTGCAGGTATTCAAGCCCGGGCACAGCTTCGAAGGTGACGGTATCCTGCATGTGGAGCAAGGAAAAGATACTTTTGCATTGACCAAGCCCTTAGACGGTGTACGGTTCTACGACCAGACCAAGGTACGTCTCGTCGGCCGCGTAGCCGGAGGTAACGACCAGCGTGACCTGCAGCACGGCTTCGGTTTGGGCAAGAACAACCTCGGTGACAACCTGCAACTGGTGCTCCAATTGGAAGGCGACAACACCGCCCAACTCGTGCACGACCCCGATGATCTGTCGCGTGATACGATGCAGCAGCAGGTTTCCTATACGGATATCAACGCTAAACAGGTAGTGACCAACACCCTCTTCGAGAAGAAACGTATCATTCTCCAGCCCGACCCCAGGACGGGTGAATACGCCGTGGATCTGTTCCCGACGAAATACAAAGTGGTACAAGCCACAGCTACGGGTTACGCGACGCTCTTTGCCGCCGGTCAAGGCGCTGAGACTTTCGACCTGACGAACGCACCGCTGACTATTATCCATGATACGCTGGCGACCCATACGAACAGCAATAAGCAATTCGCCACCTCCTACAACGCCGTATATGACCGCATCTATCACAACCCCGTAGTGGTAGGCCTGTCGCAGATCCTCTACGGCATCGAGCGTAAGGGCTATGGTGAGGCAGAGATGGAGTTCAGCTCGATCCGTTCGCAGAGCGACAAAGTGGCAATGTACACGGTGCAAGAGAACGGAACGGTTAACTATCTGATGGGCTATCCTGTCTTCCTCAGCGGACGTAAGTACCAGTTCGTGGCACGGGCGTATGAAGAGTATTTCTATAACAACAACCGCAACGGCGGCGTCGTCGATCGCGTGGCACAACGCGGCGGCGAAGTGACTATCCATAATGGTCTGCATAGCCAGATGGACACGCTGCAGTTCGCGCTCGACGAGAAAGGTGAGAACCGCGCTGTATGGCTTACGGTAGATCAGATAGACGTCAACAACAGCGGCACGAATGCCCTACGCAACGTCAGCACACTGCTCAAAACAGAAGGAACGGCCGTAGAGACCACCGTCTTCAGCGCCTTCGTCAGCGGTGTGGACTTCGAGAGCGGTAACCTCACCGATACAGAGAGTTCCATCGTACTGCTCGATATCATCCGTGACCCTGCCGGTATGGGTTCGACAGCCTGGGTAGATGCCGGTTCGACATACACATTCGGCTATAGCGAGAGTTTCTATTGGAACATGGGCGTAGATATCACGCTGATGAAGGGTGTCAAGGTGACGCAGAATATAGGTACCGTATCCGCTCCTCAAGGAGCCGGTACGTACCTGGGTTCGAATTTCGAGACCTCGCGTCTGCTCTCCATCCCTATTCCTATCAGCCATGACTGGAGTTGGGGATATATGTACAACTACACCGTCACTACCGACAACCGTATCTCCACTTCTCCGGGTATGATGCCGCAGGATGTAGGTGCCCCCGCCGATGTGTTCTACGGAACGACTATCAGTCAGTTGGCCGGTCGGTTCAACGCCGTAGCCGTCATCTCCGACAGCCTCTTCCAGGTGCGTCAACCGGCTATCAACGCCGGCATCATGAAGGTGCTCGGTTCGGGTGCGGCCGCTGACGGGAAGCAGTATTACCTTGTCACCGGACAAAAGACTGCCTTAGGATCGAAGGTCAACAATACTTTCGCCTACACGCAGGACTACGTGATCAATAGTATCATTCCGAAACTGGCTATCGAGCGCAGCAACCTGCTGATGAACTTCGCTGACTCGGCGGAGGCACAGGCTTATGCGAACGCTACGGAAGAACCCGTCTATTGGAATATCGGCAACGCCGACCGGACGGCTGCTACCGATTCCATCAAGAAAGGTTCGTACAAGATGATCTGTCCGGATAACGACCAAGTCTATACCAACCGTATTGCTGCGCTGGATAACATGATATACCAGTGGATAGCTATACTCTACGGCAACGAGAAGGAGAAAGTACACGCCCGTATGGCGGGTTCGAGTACGGAGGTAGGCACCTATTCTATCAGTGCCGGAGCCAGCTTCACACATTCCGATGTATATGCTTCCACCGCAGCCTACAACGAACTGCCGCAGTCCGCCAAACTGTGGGGTCAGCAGCAAGCCTCCAGCGCTACGTTAGCTGCTTCGCAATTAGCGTCCAGCTGGCAGAGCATCGCCAATTTCTTCGGTACGATGGGTAAGGATAAGATAGGCGAGACGGTGGAGTCGGCATTGGATAAGATAGGGGATATATCGCAGATCCAGAACGATCCGGGCGATCAAACTCGCACCAGAGAGAACCAGATACAGGAGATGGGTTCGCAGACCAACGCGTCGAAGTTCATGTTCAATATCGAACCCACTACGTATTATATGCCTAATTACGACAAGAACCATGCCAAGACCGTCACGAAGAACTGCGGTTTCTCGCTCAATTCGGATAACATGGGTGACCTGACCGTAGCTGTCTATCGTGCTCGCACCGACAGCGTTTGGCGCGACACCACGGCAGTGACACGTGACAAGGTGGGTGTACCGAGCAATGATCCGGACCTGCTCTACGGCTCGTATGTGTTCTATACCGTAGCCGGTTCGACCTACTGCCCGCATGAGGACGAACAGAAAACGACATTCTACAACCCCGGAACGGTCATCAGCAATGAGACCCAGTGGGTATGCAAGCCCGAAATGACGATCGATACCTACGAGCAGAGTGCCGTCATGCCGGATAAACGCGCCGTCTTCCATGTGACGCTGATGAACAACTCCTCGCTCCAGACCGGCCGTGCCGCTATGGGTAACCAGTTCGACCTGTCCATCAATCCGAACTCCAACCCCAACGGCGCACGTATCACCATGGACGGTCAGCCGCTCACGCAGTCGATAGGCTTCTTCCTCACGCCGGGCGTGCCTGTCACCAAGACCCTGGAGGTGGAGCGCGGAACGGTAGATGACTACGAGAACCTGACGCTCAACCTCGGTCTTGCGGACTGTCCGATCACGTTTGCGAACCTCAATTTCTCCGTGCATTTCCTGCCGGTATCGAGCCCGGTAGAGATCACATCGCCACGACAGAACTGGATCATGAATACCCTCTCGCCGCATGACTCTATCGGCTATTACCTGCCTGTTGAGATTGACGGATTTGATATTCACCATAAGAACTTCGACCATATCGAGTTCCAGTACAAACTCTCCACGGAGAGCGATGACGCATGGGTGAATCAGTGTTCGTTCTATGCCGACGACAGCCTGTACAACCTCGCTTCGGGCAACAAAGCCATGATCGAGAACGGACGTATCGTACCGTTCCGTTTCTATGGCGAGCGCGACCCGAAGGAACTCAACTACGACCTGCGTGCCGTCACTTTCTGCCGCTTCGGCTCGGGCTTTGTCACGAAAGCTTCGCCTGTGATGAGTGGTGTCAAGGATACCCGTCCGCCGGTAGTGTTCGGCAGTCCTGAACCTGCCAACAGTATCTTAGGTATTGGCGATCATCTCAAGCTGCGCTTCAGCGAACCGATAGCCGGTAACTGGCTGGACGAGGATAATAACTTCCAACTCATCGGTATCACCAATGAGACTAGTCCGACTACCGACGCTTCGCCGCATTTCGACGGCACAGCCGACTCATACGCCGCTTCGATGGTCAACCGCAGTCTCGCCAACCGCTCCTTCACCATCGACCTGATGGTTAAACCGACCGACCCGAATGCCGCGGTCACCTTCTTCGAGCACGGTCTTGACGGTAAAGGTATCACCTTCGGTCGCACAGCGGACAACCGCCTCTTCCTTAAGAGCGAGTCGCAGACCGTCTATTCCAAACCGCTGACGGATAAGATGCTCGAGTTCACACGCGTCGCTGTTACCTACAACAACGACTCCAGCGCTGTCCGCTTCTACGCCGGTACACTGGATATAACGGCAACGCAGTCAATCATAACCGGTAACCCGTCACCCATAACTGCTCCCCTCATCTTCGGTCGCGGTTTGGAGGGTAACATCCTGGAAACCCGTATCTGGACCAAAGCCCTAACGCAGGAAGAGATCACCGTTACCAACCAGCGTTACCTCACCGGTTACGAACGCGAACTGATGGCTTACTACCGCATGAACGAAGGCACCGGCTCAACACTGCGTGACCGTGCTTCCGGTGCTACGCTAACGATGCACAATGCTTCGTGGAACCTGCCGAAGGGTATCTCGCTCGCCCTCACCAAGAACGACACCGTAACGCTTGAACGCAACAAACTGTCCCGCTCTGCCGCATACGACGCCACCTACTTGTTATGGTTCCGCCCGACGAGCAGCAATGGTACGATCTTCCGTGCCGGCGACAAACGCTTCGCCCTCGAAGAAGGCAAACTCATCTTCTACTACGGAGATCAGTCGTCAATCGTAAATCGTCAAATCATAAATGGAACTTGGCATCACCTCGTGCTTGTTGTTAACCGCACGTATAACAACATCGCCGTCTATCTGGACAACCAACTGACAGTCACTTTTGCTGCGGACAGTCTGACAGGTATAGCCGGCGATATGTACTTCGGTGGCGACGGCTTTGAAGGAAACATCGACGAGTTCATCGTCTTCGAGCAAGCACTGCCCAAGACCTTCATCTCCGAGTTCGGCAACCGCAAACCGGTGGGCGATGAGATGGGACTGATGGCCTACCTGCCGTTCGAAGAGCAGATCCAGAACCCCAACGGTGTACTCGAACTCGTCTTCTCCGTCAATGACCAGCGTATCTTCAAAGATGCAAACGGTAACATAGTGGACAAAGTGGTGCCTTTGGTAGTCGAAAGTCAAAAGTCGAAAGTCGAAAGCATGGCCGATAAGGCAAGCTACGCTCCGGTCAGCGGCATCGGTCTGCTCAGCAAGCTGAAGTTCAACTGGACGTATAACAACGAGGAACTGCTTGTCAACCTCAACATGGCGGACTACGAAATCAACCATCAACCTGTTCTCGTGACTGTGCGCGATGTAGAGGACCTCAACGGCAACCCGATGCCGTCGCCTGTAATGTGGATGGCTACGGTTGATCGCAATGCCCTCAAGTGGTACAATAACGAATTGACATTCGAGGCATTATACCCAATCACCGGAAACCCGGCATCCGAGCCTGACTATAATGTTGACTTCGTCTTCTACAACCAGACCGGACTCCGGCATCAGTTCGTCATCGAGTCCCTGCCGGATTGGCTCACGGTCAGCGAAGCGTACGGCGCTATCAATGCCATCAGCAGCAAGACCGTCCGCTTCACGTTCGATGCACAGCTGCCGCCGAGTGTTTATTCCGACTATATCTATCTCACCGACGAGAACGGACTGAGCGAACCGCTGCTGGTGGAATATACCGTAACCGCTATCTGCCCGTACGACGAGGTGGACAAGAACAACTATCCGCTTAATATGTCCGTATGCGGTGAAGTGAAGATTGGCAATATTTACGATACGGATGCCAACGACAAGGTCATTGCCCTCTATCGTAACGAGTGCGTTGGCATGGCGAACATCGCCTTCGATGCACTGACCAGCAAGACCGAAGTCTTCCTGACTGTTCACGGCAACGAAGCCATGAATCAAAAGGAGATACGCTTCCAACTCTGGCAAGCATCAACCGGCAAGATACTTGAACTCGCTCCGAGTCGCAAGATTACCTTCGCACATGGTGCCGTCTATGGTTGTGGTGATCCGACACCGCTCGTCTTCACAACCTCCGGTTCTCAGACGCAGAACATCGCGCTCAATACCGGATGGAACTGGATATCGTTCAACCTGAATCTCCTGCCGGATTCGACGCTCATCAATGACCACATGTCTGCTGAAGGACCTTGGGCGGAAGGGGACCTCATCAAGAACCCCGCTTCACAGCAGTTCTGCACCTATTCGGAAGTGAAAGATGCGTTTATGGGTACGCTCACCGCCTTCGACTATCAGCAGATGTACATGGTATATGCCAAGAACGGTAATATCCTGCGCATCGGCGGTGATCCTTTGGAGCAGAAAGACATGCATGTCACGCTCCGCGGAAACGGACAATGGAGTCCGCTCCCATGTCTGCTCAACCAATCGACACCTGTCACAGAGGCTTTAGCAGACTATTACGATCATGCGTCTGTGGGTGACCTGATCAAGGCACACGACCGCTTCGCGTACTTCTCTGCCGATAAGAAATGGGTAGGTGACCTCACCGCCTTCCGTCCGGGAGAAGGATATCTCTTCCGCCGCATGGGTGCCGACTCTGTCACTATCAACTTCTACAATAAAGCTGCTAACGCTCCGAAGCAAGCACCGGCTTTCCATGGAAACGCGGCAACTAACATGACGATGATAGCGAAAGTACAAAGTGACAAGGTACAATGTACAAAGGTGAATGCTTACATCGGTGATGAATTAGTTGGTGTAGCGACGAAGATAGACAGCCTCTACTTCCTGACCATCCAAAGCGACTACGCTGGCGAACTCCGCTTCGAGACCGAAGACGGTACGCCGTTAATGAGTGAGATGCCGATTAGCTATGTAGCAGATGCTCACCATGGCTCGCTCAAGGTGCCGGTCATCCTCAAACCCGGCGATAACTGTCCGTATAAGATTATCGAAAATGACCATGTAGTAATAATTCGCAACAATGAGAAATATGATGTTACGGGAAAGAAACTTAAATAATAATTCAACAAATATGACTAAGAAATTATGGATAATCGTTTCTTGCGGTTTGCTGCTTCTGGCAGCAGGCTGCAAGAAAGACGAACCGGAAACATTTGTTTCGGACCAAGCGCGTCCTACGTGGACGTCACCTGAAGCGGGCGACATGACCTCGTCAATGACCGCTGTGGTCAAGGTGGATATGAAGGCACAGTACCCTGAAAAGGCTTCCGATTGGCAACTGAACGACAATGATTTGTTAGCCGCCTTCAACGGCGAAACCTGCCTCGGTGTTGCTTCACCTAAGGAAGGATTGTTCTTCCTGTATATAGCAGGAACGGAAGGCGCCGTCACACTCCGCTACTACTCCGCGCACTACAAGAACTTCTTCGAGGCGAAGGATGCCTTCACCTTCGCCAACGACGCCCACCTCGGCACCGTCGCTGAACCCTTTGTGCCGACATTGGTAGAAGTTAAGTAAATAGCATTTCTATTTATTCTCCGAGAGGCGGAGCACGTTCATCGTGCCCCGTCTCTTTTTTTGTGTCTACACTCCGCATGGCATGTCCTGCTCGGTTCTAAACCGCCTCGCGCTCCCCCATTGTTGTCTGGTTTTAGCTTGTCTATTTTTTTATATAGCTTGTCTATTTTTTTTCTTTGTTTATTGTGTCCACATCGGATGTGGACATCTAAAATCTATGTTTATTTCAGGTCGATTCTATCGACCGCCCAAACAAGCAAATACTATGGCTAAATATCAATCAATGACTTATACCCAGTTGGCGGAACGTGCCGGTGTCAGCCGTCGCAC
>Ga0310695_10003296_pt1 | contig 32084 bp, 29 predicted proteins | sample RumenRJG_04DNA_FD_203882 | JGI IMG/M metagenome (GOLD analysis project Ga0310695, IMG submission 203882) | Bovine rumen microbial communities from Lethbridge, Alberta, Canada - RJG_04 (v2) (version 2) | ecosystem: Host-associated > Mammals > Digestive system > Stomach > Rumen | place: Canada...
TCGGCATCCATCTTAACCGTGCGGGTGACCTTGCCGTCCTCGTAATAGTCCGCCTTGCCGCCAAACTGGCAGGCCGACTGGGCACCGATGGTGAACACAACAGGCTTGTCGGGGTTGGTGCGGAAGTGCATACTCTTGTAATGCAGCCATGTGCCCGTGGTGATAAAGTGGTTATAGTAGTTGTAATGGTTCTCGAGCCACTTGTCGTCCAACTCGCGGAAGTAGCCGAACTCACCCTGGATCTGCACCCACCCCTTGGTGAATGGAATGTTCTGGAAGTCGATGAAACCGGCGCGCAGGCCCACGGGAGGCCGTGAATTGTTGCTCCACACCAGGTCACCGCTGCTCAACGATCCGTTGACGATGGGCGATGTCTTGCTGGCCTGGCCCGCCACGGCAAAGAGGCTGCGGTACTTGGCCGAGACATAGGCCTGCTGGAGCCATACCCGCGCGGGATGTTGCCGCTGCACCTCAAACCGGCCGTCACCCACATAGCGCTCATAGCCAGCACTAGACGTGTAACCGCCCCAAGCCTCAAGGCATGCGCCCCACGAGAAGCGCTTGCGCGTGTCGATGTTGTGCCACAGCGCGGCATAGGCAAGGACTGAGTACTGCTGGGTATTGACGCCGCCGCAGTTGGAACTGATGTAATAGGGCGCCAACTCGCTATTGCTAGCATTGGCCAGGATGCCGAAGGAATAGACGTTCTCATAGAAATGAACGGGACAATAGTGTTCGGTCAAGTACACCGTGTCGGTCGAGATGTCAAGTTTGTTCTGGACCGTATCGGTCACCTCCAGTGCCATCATCGTTGTGGCGCAGGACAATGACAGCAGGAATGATAACAGGATGCTTCTTATCATGATGGTCAAGAATTGGAGGGACTATTCTTGAGGACCTGCTCCAGATGTTCGAGATAGGTGTCGATGTGACGGCGCTTCTTCTCGTCGGCAATCTCATCGAGGTTGATGAGGATGCCCGTCTCCTCCACGTCGCCAAACTCGCGGTTAATAGCCGTGCCCAGCATGTGCATCTTGGGCGACAGGCCCATGTAGGCATTGACCAGCGGCGGGATGTTGATGCCATGCTGGCGGATAAAAGTATTCAAGCGCTTGTAATCCTCGCGGAAGTCATTGCCCACGAACCGGGACTTCAACTCGGGGTCGTCGTTGCGTGTGTCGGGCAACGGGTCGATGGGTATCACCAGGTTCTCCTTGTCGCCGAAGTAGAGGTTCAAGAAACACAACAGCATGTCGCGGCAATCGCGCACATAGGAAGGATACATCGTCATCTTGCCGAACATGTATTTCACTTGAGGATAAACAATCGTCAGCGCACCCAGTCCGTCCCACAGGTTGTCGAGCGCGAACAGCGCCCTCGCGCCCTCGCGCGTGGACTGATACTCAGGCCGGACAAACGATCGGCCCAACTCAATGGTCACCGGCAGGATATCGCTGAGGAATCTGTTGCTGAACTTGAACATGTGGCCCGTGGCGATGTGGGGCACCCCGTCCTCGACCACGACATCCCAGCCGCAGATAAAACGATAGGCCCCGATAATTTCCTTTTTCTCTGGATTCCACACCAGCAACTGCTGGCAGGGCACCGGCATCGTGTCAAACTCGTCGATGTCGCATTCCTTGCCAGTGCCTCCACCAGCCGCGCGGAACGATATCTCGCGCAGGCGGCCAATCTCGCGCATGGTGTTGGGCGCGTTGTGGGCATTGACGACATAGATGTCATTGTCGGCCTTATTGGTGTGACGCAACAAGCGATCGGCAGTGAGTTCCTGCTCGATGAGGTTGACGGGTATAGGAGCAATGATGGGTTCCATAGGGCTGTTCTCTTAGGGTTTAGGCGGTATTTGGGCCATTGAATAAACGATTTCACGCAGGCGGGCTGCCTCCTGCTTGGGATGAGAGGCATCGAGCGTGGACCACGCGATGGGCTTGCCGATGATCACGTGCAAGGTGCTGCCCTGCTTCTTTATCATCTCCTTGGGCAGGAAGATGAGTTCAATGTTAAACTTGATGCCCAACCGCTTGCGCCACTGGGCAAAACGGTAGAAGAAGCGGGAATTCCGGGCATCGAAATATACGGGCACGATGTCGCGGTGATAATTGGTGGCATGCACCACGGCGGCCTTCTGCCAGGTCAGGTCGGCAATCGAGCCATCGGGCTGCATGCGGGAGCACAAGCCAGCGGGGAAAGTGATAAACTGGTTGTCACTCTCGAGCGCCTCCTCGATCTGTGCAGCGGCGACACGTGACTGGCTGCCGTACTTGTTCACCGGTAGGAACACGCCTCGCAGGGGGCGCACAGCCATCAGCAGGTCGTTGACCAGGAACTTGATCTTGTGCTCATAGCGGTTGCCCAGCAGCGAGATGAGCGCCAAGCCGTCGAGACCGCCCAGCGGGTGATTGGAGACAAACATATAGCGCCCCTGGGGGAGGTTATCCAGCCCCGTCGCCTCGATGGTGATATTCATCTCATCAAGGGCCACACTGGCGGCGTCCACACTGTTCCTGCCGTGCATTTTCTCCAGGATGGTGTTGAGACGGTCCTGGCAAATCGTGCGCTCCAACCAGCGCACAACACAGCGCGGGATGTACTTGTAATGCTTGGGGAGACGCTCCCTAAGCACCATGTCCACATCTATTTTCACCAGTTCACTATCCATGAAAAATCAATTTCGGCACACATTAAACATACAAAGTTAGACATTTTGAATGAAAACAAGAAGCAGGAAGTAAAAAATTTGTTCAAGACGGTAAAAAGTTATACTTTTGCCGCAAAAATTAACACAACACTAGGATTTATTAATTCACACACATGAAACGAGGAATGACAATGCCAAAGTTCTTATTACTGCTGGCCGAGATAATCGCGCTGGCGGTTCTTTCTGTGGCATCTTCCTTCTACTTTGGCATTGCCGATGGAGCCCGCATCACATTGGCATATGGCATTGCTTATCTGATACCACGCATCGTGCTCTCCCGTGCCCGCGGCACATCCACTACCGCTAGCACCATTCTGCTTGTGCTCGCGGTGTTCTTGACTCTTGTAGGTTTCACTGAACTGATTGACTGGACAAGCGCTGAAGGTTATTCACTGGAGATGCCCAACCTGAAGAGTGATGCTCGCAACTATTATAAATGGGCTTTGAACCATTATGACGGCAGGGTAAATTGCGCACAAGTGGCTTTCCCTGGTTTTCCGCTAATGATGCTATACATGTGGAGGGTTCTCGGGGTAAGTGTCATCTGGCCACTAGCCTTAAACACCATGTTCCTCATGTTGTCCGTAGTATTGACCGGACTGACTACCCGCAGGTTGTTGACACACCGCACCACAATGTCCGCCAGCGCACTGATATCCGGCGGCATGTTGCTGACATGCCTGTTGTGCTATTATCTCATGACGGGTATCTCTATTCTGAAAGAGAGTTCTGTATTCTTATCAATTTCACTGGCTGGATTCTCTCTATCTTCAATGTCAACCATTGATGAAGAGCGCCACAAGCCATGGCGCGACGTGGTGTTATTTGTACTGGCATGTGCCCTTCTTGCGGTTGTGCGCACTACCTATCTGTACTTCATATTGATTGGAGCCGTTATTTTGGTCATCCCTCACTGGCGCCGGGACTGGATCTGGGGATTAGCAATGATTGCCATCATTGCAGTGGCATTTTTCTTGGGCGACCACTATGCATCCTACTCGTTTGATCGTCATGCCCAAATTGTCAGCGGTGGCTGGAGCATGCAACGCATTTACGTCGTCGACACTCATGATAATTACAGGATATTACTTGATAATTACTATCTATATTCTCCCTTTCACAGGCTATGCATGTTGCCATTGACAATGTCAGTGCAGTTTATCATACCATTCCCATGGTTGAAAAGCACCGAAGACATCATAACTGCCGATTACTTCTGCAGAGCCACTTTTGGTTGGTATCTAGTCGGAGGAATCTCATTGTTTTATTATTTATTCATGAGTTGGCGCCGCTCTATGAATATAGGGTTATGGCCATGGTGGCCAGCAGCAGTGTTTGTTGCCATGGCTTATATTATGGCTGGGACAATCAATCGCTATGTATTGCCCATTGAGCCTCTTTTTGTTCCTGTAGCACTGTATGTGATCAGCCGACTGAAGGACACTACCATTCGCCGCGCTTTCAAGCGATGGAGCATCTTTTATGCCATTCTACTCGTTGCCACGTTGCTCATCTGTCTTGAACTGGAATTGAAAACTTTCTCTAGTGCATTGCATGTTCAGCCGTTGTCTGATCAACTGTTCCAGGTTTTCGGTTCTTGACTTCTTAGGTCACGTTTTCTTTTCATGCCGTTTGTCGGTTGAATTTAATCTTTTGTCGGTGACACAAGGGTGCTTATCGTTTTTGCCATGAGTAGTGGTTAAACTTGGGGGGGGCATGCGGGTCTAAACGTCAAGAAAATGAATTTTAAAACTTGACGATTATGAAAAAGATAATTCTTCTATCCATGCTCTGCATGATGCTCGCGTTACCCGCCATGGCACAGCCGGGCTATCGATATGGACACAATCCCCGTGTGCAGACCGTCGGCCGCCACGGCAACGAGTACATCGCCTGGCACCGTTACTACTTCGGGTTGCGGGTGGGCATGAACGCCTCCCACGTCAGCAGCGACAGTCCCTTGCTCGACGGCAATGGATTCAAGACGGGATTGAACATTGGCGTCGCCGCTGGCACGCAACTCTCCTACCGCGCCCCCATCTTCCTCGAGACGGGTCTCTATTATACCCAGAAGGGCGGCAAGAGCGGCTCGGGAAGCGAGAAGTTCACCTATGACCTGAACTATCTGGAACTGCCCCTGCTCATCAAGTACAAGCACTTTGTGGGCAACCAGACGACCATCCAGCCCTATGCGGGCGGTTACCTGGCCCTGGGCACCGACGGCAACATCAAGAACTATGGCAGCAGGACGGCTTTCAGTTCCTTTGACGACGGGTACTTCAACCGCTTTGACGGCGGACTCAAGATCGGGTGCGGAGTGGGATTCAACATGCTCTATCTTGATGCGAGTTACGACATCGGTCTGGCAAACATCGGGCAGGACGACTTCAACGACACGCACAACGGTTGCTTCACGATAAACGTGGGTGTGAATTTCTAGGTGTTGTTTCAACACAATTGAGGCGTAATTTCTGGGTGGCGCGTGCCATCCCATCACACCGGAGGCACGCGCATTTTTCTTTCAATTATTAGGCAATGGCCATTTTTTTACTTACATTTGCACATTCATTAACAATCTAAACTCATTTGCGCTATGAAAAAGATATACTACTTGATGCTTTTAGCATTCATGTCGATGGCCATGACATCGTGTGACAGTTGGGATTCGCCCTACTATGTTGAAGACATTGTGGGCAGTTGGGTTTCCTACTACGGCCACGACGGATACGGTGAATATGACATCCTGGGTTACGATGTGGTTCGATACGACTTCTACACCAACTATACCGGTCGTTATACCTACTACTCCCACTATGGCCTGAGTTATGTGGACTTTGACTGGAACACCCGCGGTGACAGGTTGATCATCCACTACTATGACGGCGATGTCGAGTACCTGTACTACGGCTATGACCGCAACGGCGACCTGATCATGGCGACCGATAGCCACTTCTACCACTACACAGCCTACCGTCCCGCAGGGATGTACTACGAGCCTGCCAAGGAGATGACTTCAGGTGTCGAAGGCACGACCGAGGGGCTGGGCGTGAAGAAAGCGGAACAGAAGAGCACCGCTGTCAAGGCCGCATCCCGTGCCGTCAAGGCCAGGTCTGAGGTCAGCAACGATTGATCAAGTGCTTGACGCTATCAGTCAGCAGAAAATATTGATACTCACCCATTGAGAAGCCGCTGGGCGTTTCCGGCGGCTGCTTGTTTTACCTGGTCTGCAGGCAGGTCCAGCGCGCTGGCCACACGGGCTGCCACCTCGTCAATCGAGGCTGAATCCTCATCGGTCTCGATGAGCAACCGCTCCAGTGGTGTGACCTGCACGGCACGAGGGTTGAACCTGGGGCCGAACGACAGGTAACAGCCGGCATCGAGCAGCATGCGGGCCACGTGCTCGTTGCTCCTCATGCCGTGGATGGCTAGTGGCACATCGTCCAGCAAGGCACGGCGGCGGGCAGCGATAATCTGCTGGGCTGTCCTCACGCAGTGCACCACCACCGGCTTGCCCACCTCACGGGCAACCTGCAGGTGACGCACAAACACGTCCGCCTGCACATCGAGGCTACCGCCACGCAGGGCATCCATTCCCGTCTCGCCCACGGCCAGCACCTGCGGGTGACGGGCACAGCGCTCCAGCAGGGCAAAGTCCTCGCTGGTGAGGCTGCCGACATCATGCCAGGGGTGATAGCCCACCGCATAATAGAGGCCCGCCGACGGGTCAAATTCCAGCGGGTCAACGGCAATAAGGGCTGCCGCAGCGTCCTGGCGATGGGTGTGGAAGTCCAGAATCATGTTCATGGCACGGGATCATAGCCGCTACCACCCCACGGGTTGCAACGCAGGATGCGCCACACGGCCAGTGCCAGCCCCTTGAAGGGGCCGTGCTTGCGTATCGCCTCGATGGCATACTGGCTGCACGACGGCGTGAAGCGGCACGTCGCGGGCTTGAGCGGTGAGATATACTTCTGGTAAAAGCGGATGGGCACAATCAGCAGCGATCCGATCATGCGCAGGGCCTCACGCCCGTAATCCCCCATCTGTTGTCCCAACGGCCTGCTCATGTCTTCAGGGCATTATCGGGATCGGACGAGGGCCGCTCGGCGGCAGCCTGGGCAATGCGTTGCAGCAGGGACGTCATCTTCTCCTCGATGACGCTGTAGGGGGCCTGAGTATTGTCCAGATAGATAAAAGCGACATCCACACCCCACCCTGCCTGCTCCAGGGGTGCGTGCAGCAACTCGCGGCGGTTCAGGCGGTAGGCCTCTCTCACGCGGCGACGCAGCGCGACGCGGTTCACGGCCTTGCGTATCCGCTTCTTGGGAATGGTGATCAGGAACTGAACGGGGAATTCCCCTCGCGGACGCAGCCTGTAGGCGGCACGCAGCGGGAAGGCCATCAACGACTTACCCTCGTCAAAGAGGCGGTTGACAGCGGTGCGGCTGCACAATTTCTCGTTTTTCTTCAGTTTATAATCCATTGCGGACGCAAAGTTACACAAAAAAGGGGTATGCCGTCAAGCACACCCCCATCAAATACTTATTTTTATGTTCAAATTGCGGCAAGAAGTCTAAAATATTCTGGACTCTTACTTCGTCCCTGTATCCTTCTTCTTGGCGGCTTCGGCCTTGGCCTTGCGCGTTGCGGCGGCCTTGCGGGCAGCAGACGAGCGTTTGGCGGCAGCCTCTTTCTCGGCGGCAATCTTGGCCCAGCGGGCCTGAGCGGCATGGCGGGCGGCAGCCGACCGTTTGGCGGCGTCATCATCCCCGGTCAGCGGCTTCTGGGCGGCAGGCTTGGCAGCGGCAGGCTTGGCGGTTTTCTTGGCAGCGGCAGGCTTGGCGGCAGGCTTCTTGGCAGCCTTGGCGGCCTCGCGCTCCTCCTGTGCCTTGGCCTTCTTGAGGAAGAGTTCGATGGCGCTGGCCATCGAGGGTGCCTCGGGACCGATGGTCACATCGACGTTGAGGCCCACCTTCTTGGCCTCCTCGAGCGTCGTGGTGCCCATGGCAGCGATGGCCACCTTGCGGTCCATGTAGTCGGGGAAGTTGGTGATATAGGACTTGATGCCGGCAGGCGTGAAGAATACCAGCATGTCATAGTCAAAGGTCTCGCCAGGCTTGAAATTGTTGCTCACCGTGCGGTACATCACGGCCTTGACATATTTGACCTTGTTGTTGTCGAGCACGACGGCCTTGTCGTTGTGCACGTCGCTGACGGGCATCAGGTAGGTCTCCTTGTTGTGCTTGGCAATGATGGGAATCAAGTCCTCCATGAGACCGGTCTCGCTGTAGAAAATCTTGCGCTTGCGATAGACTACATACTTCTGCAGATAATGGGCGATGGTCTCGCTGACACAGAAGTACTTGAGCGTGTCAGGCACATTGTAGCGCAATTCCTTGCACAAGCGGAAGAAATGGTCAATCGCGGTCCTTGCCGTCAAGATGATGGCCGAGTAGTCGGGCACATTGATCTTGGACTGCCTGAACTCCTTGGAGGAGAGCCCTTCCACCTTGATGAAAGGCCTGAAAACAATCTCTACACCATATTTCTTCTCCAAGTCAAAGTAAGGAGATTTCTCGCTCGTTGGCCTCGGTTGTGAAACCAGAATCTTCTTAATGCTCATTTGGTTCTTCTAAGTCTGTAAAATACCACTAATCCAAATAGTTACGGTTGCCATGACAACAACAGGAACGATTTCGACGGCGCAAAGGTACAAAATAAAATACACAATTGATGTCAAATTGCTATAAAAAATTCTTATTCCCTTGATAATAAAAATCAATCGCGCTACCAAATACAATGAGCCGCCTATCGACAATTGCAATTTGCCAGACGTGGGATACAGCATGAGCAACACCAGCACCGGCAACAGCAACAGCCCCAGGAACGCCTGCGACGCCTTGAAGCCGTCAACCCACAATTTGGCTCCCATCTTGTCGCTGAAGGTGTACCCTATCACCTTGTAAACCAGCCACTGGATGGCATAGAAGGCCACCATCAGGCCGCAATAGGCCGCAATGTGGCCGAACACGTTGCCCCGCAGCGAGTCGGCCAGCCAGGGGCACAACAATTGCACGGCAAAGTAGAGGAAGAAGCCCTCCACGATGCACGTGTTGGCTATCAGGGCGGCGATGATGCTGGTCTCGTTGACGGTGTGGTCCTCAAACAGGTTCTCACGCCGGCGCGTCGAGAACATGTAGTGGAAGAAGTTCTCAATATACTTGTAACCCGTGTGGTAACTCAGCGCAACGGCCAGCAGGCCCGCCAGCAGCAGCACCATCGACGGCGTGTCATGCAGCGGCGACCGCGCGAACGGCAGTGCAGGCCGCTCTGTCGGGCGCTCCATCACCGGCAGCGTGCCAATCGTGGCCAGCGACGTGTCGCCAGCCTCCTGGACGGGAAATCCGTCAAGGTACTGGGGAGCATAGTAGGGCTCGACGCTGTCCTGCTGGTGGATAGCCGTGTCCACGGGATGACTGGTGACGGGCATGGCGATCAATACTTGGATTCAAACTCGGCAACCCCTGCGCCGCCCTCGAGCAGCGCTATCGCCTGGGCAGGCGTGGATGCTTCTTGCCACAGGCCAGCATGGGAGGCCTTCATGAAACCCTCGCCGATGGCGTGACGCAGCATCTCGAGCAACGGGGCATAGTAGTCACGGGTGTTGAGGATGATGACGGGAACCTTGACCAGCCCCAACTGTCGCCACGTGAGCGTCTCGAGCAGTTCCTCGAGCGTGCCCACGCCGCCCGGCAGGGCGATGACGGCATCGGCCATGTCACTCATCATCTGCTTGCGCTGGTGCATGTCGGCCGTGACGATGACGTCCTCCAGGCGGTCATAGCACCACCCGTTATCGACCATGAATTTGGGGATGACACCCGTTACCTCACCGCCAGCGTCGAGCGCGCCGTCGGTCACGGCACCCATCAGGCCCACGGCGCCACCGCCGTTCACACAGCGCCAGCCGCCCTCGGCCAGCAGCCGTCCCAACTCGCGGGCGTCGCTCAGGTAGCCCTCGTCGATGCGGGCGCTCGAGGCGCAGAACACACACACGTTTCCTCTCATCTCTCGTTTCATGCCCGCAAAGATAGTAATTAAAAATGAATTTTGCCCATCCTGACGCCAATTCCCAGCCCGCCCCCCAGGCAAAGGCGCACCCCCCAACTCACGCTAAGACGCACCCCAACTCACGCTAAGACGCGAAGCCGCCAAGTTTTTAAAAAATAAAAGAACTTCGCGGCTTCGCGCCTTTGCGTGAAATTCAGAGTGCGGATGCCCTCAGAAAACTCAGACTATTCAGTTGTTCTAAAAACTTCGCGCCTTAGCGCGAGGTTATGTCTGGAAGCGTGCCGAACTCTCGGCGGATGCCATAGTACTTATTGCATTTGTTGTCTTCCTTTTTCTCATTGTTGCTGGGGCGTGCGGGACCAGGCGTCGAGTTGCTGGCGGTACTTGTCGCGCAACTGTCGGCTATGGGCGAGGATGTCCAGGTGTGACGGCTCCAACTTAGTGTAATCACGCATGATGTCCACCCATTCCCGCTGGAATGTGTCCATCTGCTCGCGCACGTCCTGCTCGTTGAAGGGGCGCTGCCAGTAGAGGGCGCCAAACATCTCCTGGATATAAAACATCCACCTCGAGTGATAGTAAGCATCGAGCAGTCCGCTCCAGTTGCGGCACGCATAGTCGTTGAGGCTACCACCCCAAGTGGTGATCAGGCGGCGGGCATTCATCTCATAGAGGTCTTTGGCCTCGGGGGTAGTCCCCAATTCCCGGGCCTGCCGCAGCCAGGTGTCGAGAGATGCCTGCGGGTGATGATTGTTCAACTGGTCCAAGTCGATCATGAGTTCAAGCAGTGTGGAGGCGTGGCGATGAACTGCGGCACTGTCGCCCTGCTCAAACGCCTTGTCCATCTGCTGCTTCTCGATGAGGAACAGGTCACCCAGCAGTTGGCGGCCCACCCAGACGAGGTCAATGGTCATGGCATCGGTCGTGACGCTGTCCTGCTGCAGCAACATGTCCCACACGGCCAGCAGGTCACGAGGGTTATACTTGACGGGGCGGCCGGCCTTGCCCAACACGGGATAGGAGCACGGCAGCGGGGCGGCAAAGTTGCCTGGAGTGATGTCGAGCACACTGTCGTAGAGCAGTTTCCAAGCCAGGCGCGCGGGCTGGCTCTCGCGTCCGGCATGGCGGTCGGCGAGTTCGTTGACAACTTGTTCGGCGGTCTTGCCATAGTCCCAGGCCTTCTCCAGGATGTACTCGTAGGGGAACTGCTGCACGTCCAGGCCCTCGAGCGTGGACCCGATGCCCACGAGGTTGCCGCCACACTCTTGCAGGGCGCGCTCGATGCGCTCGCCTGCCTCGCGCACGCGTCCCTGCACATTGGTATTGCCACCGAAGTTGCCCAGGTAACACCAGATGAACGGCTGGCCATAGAAGCCCTCATGCTCACGCCACATCTCCTTGTACTCGCAGTAGTAGTCCAGCATGGTCATCTTGCCCTGGGGCACACCCGTGAGCATGGCACGGGTGCGCTCGGGCGTGTAGTCCTTGCGCTGGTAATAGAGGAACCAGGCCATCTGCAGCCACTCGGCCTCGGGATCGACGGCCGTCAGGCTCTCGTAGATGTGCCGTGACACCTTGTTCAGGTATTCGGGGTCAAAACTGGGCGGATCCACCTCGTTGAACGGGTCGATGCCATAGATGTGGTCGGTGCCGAACAGGCGCGTCTGCTCCTCCAGATACATGCGCTGGATGCGGCTGTAGAGCGGGTCCTCGCTGTTGAGGAAATATGTGCGGTAACGCTCGTCAAAGCCTGCCCACGTCGAGAGCGCCTGGATGTCGGCCTCGGGGAACAGGTCGCGCAGCGCTCCAGGCACGTGACCGGCAAAGGCGGGCAGCACAGGGCGCATGTTCAAGGCGCGCTCGCGCTCCACGATGCGCTGCTGCAGGGCCGTCTGCCCCTCGAGCCACTCCATGGGCAAGGGGCCGCACCAGCCGTCGATGTTGGCCATGCGGTGCCACGGCAGGTAGGCAGGGCCGGTGAAGTAGTTGCGCACCTGCTCGTCGCTCATGCCCAGGCTCGTCCACACGATATACCACACGGCTTCCTGCCCGGTGATGGCCAGCGGCAGGTTCACGCCGTTGAGGGCCATCCAGTCGATGAAGTGTTCCCACTGCTCCCAGCCCCAAAAGGGCATCGTGTAGCCCCACGTGCAGTAGTTGAGGAAGAAACGCTGCGGCACACGGGCCGTCACACGCTCGGGCGCGGGCACTGCGGGCAGCGCGTCGGGCAGTTGCACGGGCACGCCGGCATACCACGACACCGTCACCTTGCAGTAGCGGTTCAGGTAACGGTTCAGCCCCACGGCCATCGAGTTGGCGTTATTGCCGCCGATGACCACCTTGTCGCCCCGGCTCTCGAGTGTGAACACGTCATGGCCCTGTTCAGCATCTATTTGATGGAACTCCACCTTCGCTGCCAGCGCTGGCGACAAACGGCTTGCCAGGGCCTTGGCCTGCCCCACGTCGTCAACCAACCGTGAATCGGGCGCACCGACAGCAGCGGCGCCGAGGGCACACATCATGGCCGCCACCAGAACGGCAAAACGAAAGAGTAATTTCTTCTTTTTCATGACAATTTTGCTTTAATGGTTAATAATTGCCACAAATATAATAAAAATTTTTTAGTTTCTAGTCCTTAGTTGGCATCCGCCAGAAGGCGAGCCCTGCTCGCAATTCTGCTTTTTAGCATGGACAGCCACCCCATTGTTATATTACCTTCGCGCCACAGGGCAGTCTTGTCCCGCAATCGGCAACAGTGTTGTTCAGTAAACGGCGATGGCATCGCCGTCCCCAGCGCAACGCGCCCCGTGCGCGACATGTCCCGTGGGCGGCGGCATAGCCGCTGTCAACCACAATAATAATCAACCAAAAGTAAAACCAAGAAAAACACCATGAACATCAATTTTTACCGTTATCACAACAGCAGCCAGCACGACGCCTGGCAGGAGTGTCAGTTCACCAGCGATACCGACCTCACCTCGCTCACCGTCCATCCGCTCGTCACCATCAACGGCCAGGCCATTATCCAGCAGCACCACAGCACCTACCTAACAGGAAGGGAAACCTGCCGCGCCCACCATTTCGCCAAGCTGATCGCCACCGCGGTACTCGCTGGCGACTGCCCCAACGTGCCAACAGCACAGGTCCACGACACCGTGCCCATTACCATCAAGACAACAAGCCCGGTCGACATCAGGCCGCACGTGACCACCACCAGGGCAACGCCGCGTTCCGTTCTCTGGATTGACACCATCCACGGGCCCCACCTCAGCGCCCAACTGTTCAAAGAGCTCCAGGCGCACGCCGTCGGCGAGGCCAAACTCCACCTCGCTTGCCTCGACGCCCTCGGCGAAGAGCGCGACAACTTCTACGCCCTCAACCGTCGCATCCAGGATCTCATCGAACGGCTCAATCCGGCGCTCGTCGTCATCGATGACATTGACCACCTCATGCCCTTCTGCGGTGTCAATGTCGCCTCAGGGTTCTGCCGCATCGTCCGCGACGTCCTCAACCACACCGAGACCAGCTTCCTCTTCATCGGCTACAACAACCTCAGCAAGAAGGCATCCACCACAGGAAACCTCGGCAAGTACCTCTTCAACGACGCCACCGACGTCTTCACCGTCTCCACACAGCGACAGATCACCACCGTGCGCTACGTCCGCGGCTTCGACCTCAGCAACGACCCCGACGTCACCCAGTTCCACTTCACCATCGGTGCCGACAACCTCCCCCATGCTGCCGACAAGGCACCAGCCATCGGCAGCATCATGGACAGCGACGTCCTCGCCCGCTGCATCACCGACGTCCTCCAGCCAGGCCAGACCATCACCCCCGACGAACTCGTGACCCAAATCACAGCCCGTCACCGCCAGCTCAAACAACAGGTCCGCTCCCGCGCCATCCTCAACCAAGCCCTCATTTTAGACCTCATCAAGAAATCTGACAATCAACAAGATACATACACCATCTCCCCAACAATTAACACTTCATTAACACTCCCGCCCCACCCATCCAGTGAGTCCAATATGTCCAGTGAGCCCAGCCCGTCGAAGTAGTGCAAGCCTTTGGCTTGTACACCACCGCAGCCTCGCAAGCAATATAAATATCTTAGCGGCTTTGCGGCTTAGTGTGAGGGCCAAAGGAGCGCGGATGCCAACTAGAAACTAAGGACTAGAAAGGTGTTGCAAGCCGAACGCAATGGAACCTTGCTTTCAATTGCTGAGGCGCAGCCCACCTTGCACGAGCAAAGCGAGTGAAACTAAAATGCGAACTGCGCTCGCATTTGTGTGTTGAGAGAAAAAGATGTACTTTTGTGCTAGTAAAATAAAATTGAGAGGACGATGATTGGAACGATTGTCAACACTTGCACCATTGTGACAGGGACGCTCATCGGCGTGGTCCTGCACAAGGGCATCAAGGACAAATACAAGAATGTGCTCTATGACGCGCTGGGGCTGGCATGCTTTGCCATCGGCCTGAATGCGGTGGTGAGCAACCTGCCCAAGAGCCAGTATCCCGTGCTGTTTATCGCGGCGATGGCCATCGGCAGTATCGTGGGCGTGGCGCTCGACATCGATGGGCGGTTCCACCGCCTGGTGGACCGCAAGAGCAAGCAGGGCTCCACGTCAGGACCACGGCTGGCCGACGGGCTGGCGACCGCCACGCTGGTCTATTGCATCGGGCCGCTGTCGATGCTGGGGCCCGTCATCAGCGCCCTGGAGGGCGACCACACCTTTCTGTTCACCAATGCCACGCTCGACCTGGTCACGGCGACCATCTTCGGCTCGACCTATGGCATCGGCATGCTGCTGGCTGCACCCGTGCTGTTCCTGTGGCAGGGACTGTTCTACTGCGTCGCACTCGTCTCGAGCAGCGCCGTGAGCGAGGCGCTGATGGCCGAACTGCTCATCGTGGGTGGCCTGCTCATCACCGGCTCGGGACTGTCACTGCTGCGCATCAAGGACTGCCACGTGCTCAACATGCTCCCCGCACTGGCCGTGCCGCCGCTGTGGTACCTGCTGATGGCGCTGGTGAGGTGAGCAACCTTGTTTTTCGTTCAAGAAATGTCTGGATTGTCACACGATTATACTAACTTTGCAACATCCAAATGAATTGACTCATGAACAACTGGCACATTAAGTTGATATTATTAGTGTCGCTGCTGGCTGGTGCATGCATTCCTGCCATCGGACAGATCGTCACTGTCGAGAAGTCGGAATCCCAGATTGCCGACAGCATCCGCGCCGAACTCGATAGCCGTCCTTACTTCAGCCTCTACAAGGACACCTACTTCATCGGCGGCACGGTGCTGGGCGGCGAACCCACCATCCACAACAGCGATGTCAAGTTCCAGATCAGTTTCCAGCAGCGCCTCACCAAGAGTGTCCTGCCGTGGCACACCTACCTCTACCTGTTCTATACCCAGAAGGCGATATGGAACGTGCTGGAGCGCTCGCTGCCCTTCCATGACCTGAACTTCAATCCCGGCATCGGTCTGTCGCGCTTCATCATCATGAAGAATCGCCTGGTGGGCAAAGCCACCTTGATTCTCGAGCACGAGTCCAACGGTCGCGACGGCACGGCATCCCGCAGTTGGAACAAGTTGTCGATAGCAGCCGAGGGCTACATCTCGCCCTACCTCATGGCACACGCCAAGTACTGGATTCCCATCGTTGACGGGCAATACAACCGCGACATCCTCAGGTATAGCGGACTGTACCAAGCAGGCTTCCAGGCCATCAGCCACGACAACAAGTGGGTGCTCGACATGACCCTCGTCAAGCGCAAGGGCTGGAACCTGAATTTCAACACCATCATCCAGTTGGGCTACCGCATCAACCACAACTCCAACCAGTTCATCATGCTGCAGTACTATAACGGCTATGGCGAGACGATGCTCGACTACAACCAGTATCACTCGAGATTGCGCATCGGACTGCTCATCAGGCCCAAATTCTTCAGCGACTTCTAGAAATCATCATTATTCATCCCCACGACAGATGGTTTTTAGCGATATTATTATTACCTTTGCAACAACAAGATAGAAACAGAAAGGAATACGATATGCAATACTGGATTAATCATGACGGAGTGCAGTCCGGCCCCGTTGACGCCGAAGCCATCAAGGGTATGGGCCTCACATCACGCGCCTACGTCTGGCGCGAAGGCCTCAGCGACTGGGTGAAAATCACCCAGATGCCCGAGTTGCAGGGCTTGTATGAAATGGTGAACGCCCCCACTACCGCCCAGCGGCAGCCCGCCAGTGGAGAGGCCACCATGGGAGAGGCCGCTAGTGGAGAGGCCACCATGGGACAGCCCTATCAACCACAGCAGCAGCAACCACAGCAGCAACCACAACAGCAGCCACAGCAGTACACTCAGCAGCAGAGGCCTGCCGAGCCCTGCCCGCCCACCAATCTTGCCTGGGCCATCATCAGCACCGTCCTGTGCTGTCTGCCCGCCGGCATCGTGGCCATCATTTATGCGCTGAAGGTCACCAACAAGTACAACGAGGGCGACATCGAGGCTGCCAAGCGAGCCAGCGAGACGGGCGCCTGGTGGTGCATCGCCTCCATCATCCTGGGCATCATCGTCCAGCCCCTCACGTCAGTGCTCCCGCTCCTGCTGGCCTCGGCTAACTGATGGCAGGCCACATGCGCCGCTCCCTGGTCATCATCCTCATTATCGCCGCACTGCTGGTGTTCGGCTTTATCTACTATGCGCTTGACCCGTCACAGTCAGGCCTGTTTCCGCGTTGCACATTCCTCACGCTCACGGGCTACAAGTGTCCCGGTTGCGGCAGTCAGCGCGCCGTCCACGCCCTGCTGCACGGCGACGTGGTGGGAGCCTTCAAGTACAACGCCTTGCTGTTGATCTCGATACCCTGGCTGGCATTGTGCCTCTATGGTGAGGCTCAGCGCACGCGCAATCCCCGTCTTTACACCCGCATCAATGCCCCGTTGCTCATCTGGCTCTACCTGGCCCTGGTGCTCATCTGGTGGCTCCTGCGCAACATCTTCAACTGGTAAAACAACCCGCCCCACAAAATAAACAACAATAAATACAATAAAAACAATAAAAATGGGAACGATATAGCAATTGACCCTGAAAAGTTTTTTAATGCTAATTTCGCTAAGAAAAACGTATTTCACGAAAAATATTTTAAAATAATTCGTGTAATTAGCATTAGCCCCGCAGGGCCAGGGCCAACTCCATATCATCGCCATAGAAATTGTCTTTCTTGTCTTCAAAACATCAAGAGCGCGGATGCCATAGTATTTATTGTACTTATTGTCTTCATTTTCTCGATAAAACCAACTAGAGAGCGGATGCCATAATGTTTATTGTCTTTAACAGGAAACAAAAAAGGAGACATCTCTGTCTCCTTTTCTTGTGGTTGCCTTGCCCGGACTCGAACCAGGAAATGCGGCACCAAAAACCGTTGTGTTACCATTACACTACAAGGCAATCCTCGTGTCAACTGAACGGCAAGCCGCTCAAATTGCGGTGCAAAATTACTGCTTTTTTTTGATTTGCAACCTTTTTTCGCGATTTTTTTGCGCAATCAGGATCAAATCACTTGACGATGAGCAGATAATAGTTCTTCTTACCCTTCTGAGCCAGAATATACTTGCCGTTGAGCAGCATGTCGGCGCTGGCGGCCATATTGGGGTCGGCCAACTTCTCCTTGTTGATGCTCACGCCACCACCCTGGGTCAACTTGCGCATCTCGCCCTTGCTGGGGAAGACGGCAGCGACATCGGTGAGCAGCGAGATGAGCGGCGTGCCCTCGTCGATGGCACTGCGGGGAACCTCAAAGGTGGGCACACCCTCAAAGACGCTCAGCAGCGTGTCCTCGTCGATCTTGTGCAGGGTGTCCTTGGCCTTGTTCGAGAACAGGATCTGTGAAGCCTCGACGGCGTTCTCATATTCCTCGGCACTGTGCACCATGGTGGTGATTTCCTTGGCCAGACGCTTCTGCAAGGGACGCAGGCCGGGATCCTTCTCCTGCTCGGCCACGAGACCGGCGATTTCCTCCTGGGTCAGGTCGGTGAAGATCTTGATGTACTTCTCGGCATCGGCATCGCTGACGTTGATCCAGAACTGGTAGAACTTGTAGGGCGAGGTGCGCTTGGGATCAAGCCACACGTTGCCACTCTCGGTCTTGCCGAACTTGCCGCCGTCGGCCTTGGTGATCAACGGGCAGGTGATGGCAAAGGCCTCACCGCCGTTCATGCGGCGAATGAGTTCGGTGCCGGTGGTGATGTTGCCCCACTGGTCGCTACCGCCCATCTGCAGTTTGCAGCCCTCGGTCTCATAGAGGTGCAGGAAGTCATAGCCCTGCAGCAACTGGTAGGAGAACTCGGTGAACGACATGCCGTGGTCGGCATTGGCGGCCAGGCGCTTCTTCACGCTGTCCTTGGCCATCATGTAGTTGACGGTGATGTGCTTGCCGATGTCACGGATGAAACTCAGGAAGGAGAACTCCTTCATCCAGTCATAATTGTTGACCACGATGGCGTGGTTGGGGGCATCGCTGTCAAAGTCCAAGAACTTGGCCAACTGCTGACGGATGCACTCCTGGTTGTGACGCAGGGTCTCCTCGTCGATGAGTTTGCGCTCCTGGGACTTCATCGAGGGGTCACCGATCATGCCCGTGGCACCGCCAATCAGGGCGATGGGGCGATGTCCCGCACGCTGCAAGTGCTTGAGCATCATGATGCCCACCAGGTGGCCGATGTGCAGTGAGTCGGCAGTGGGGTCGATGCCCACATATCCGCTGGTCATTTCCTTGTTGAGTTGCTCCTCGGTGCCAGGCATGATGTCATTGATCATGCCGCGCCATTTCAGTTCTTCTACAAAATTCATCGTTTCTTTACTGTATCGTTATTTTGTTGGTTATTATTCTATTGAACGGCAAAGGTACAAAATTGTTTTCAGTTTTCGGTTTTCGCGGCTTGTTTTTTGCACAATGAGGAAAAAACCGTTATCTTTGTCACCGTCAAGGGAGCCGCTGTTGTGGACATCCCGCGACAGACATTTGAGCAAATAAGGAAGCGTTTCGTGCTTTATCCTTTCTTTTGAAATCGGCAAAATTTCATCACCAGGATAAGGCAGTCAACAACGCTCATGCGTGCTTTGCATCCACCCCACCAGCGCATGGGGTGTCATGATAGCGCATGACGTGGGGTGGACTGTTTATTGGTGAGAGGGTCATTTGCCGACACCCAAAAGAAGATAAACAGACAATGTCCCCACGTTTTCGCATTCTATAACCACCTGCCGCCACTGAGAGGGGCCACTGCGGCAACCCGAAAAACTATTAGCACGCTTATGAGAAACCTTAACCTCAACCTGCGCTTCGCCCTGCTGCTCCTGGGAACCGCCTCATCTGCCCTGGCCGCCGACTTTAGTGACGATGGCATCTACTACAACTTCACGGGCACCAACACCGTCGAAGTCACCAGTACCATTAACGGTCATGGCTCATACACCGGCCCCGTCACGATTCCGAGCAGCGTGACCTACAATGGCAAGACCTACTCCGTCACCGCCATCGGCGACGAGGCGTTTGGAGGTTGTACCAGCCTGACGAGCGTCAACATCCCCAACTCCGTCACTGAAATCCGGCTCCAGGCGTTCGATGGTTGCACCAGCCTGACGAGCGTCAACATCCCCAACTCCGTCACATACATCGGCCATGGGGCATTCTGTGGCTGCACCAGCCTGACCGGCGCCACCATCCCCAACTCCGTCACATATATCGGCAATTGTTCGTTCGCAGAATGCGTCAACCTGACGAGTGTCAACATCCCCAACTCCGTCACCTACATCGGCCAAGAGGCGTTCCTTCGTTGCACTGGCCTGACGGAGATAACAGTAAATAGTGGCAATAGCGTGTATGATTCACGCAACTATTGCAATGCCATTATTGAAACTGCTAGCAACACACTGATTGCAGGCTGCCAAAACACCGTAATACCCAACTCCGTCACCGCCATCGGCAACTTTGCGTTTGCGGATTGGGCCAGCCTGACGAGCATCACCATCCCCAACTCCGTCACATATATCGGCAATTGTTCGTTCGTTAGGTGTAGCGGCCTGACGGGCGTCAACATCCCCAACTCCGTCACTACCATCGACGAGATGGCGTTCTATGATTGCATCGGCCTGACGAGTGTCAACATCGGCAACTCCGTCACCTCCATCGGCTACAATGCATTCACTTATTGCACCAGTCTGACAAGTGTCACCAGTCTTGCCGTGACACCGCCGCAGACGGCAGATTCATTCTATTCGGACCCCTCGATTTATGACAAGGCGACACTGTATGTGCCTAGGGAATCGGTGGGGGCTTACAGGACGGCTTATGAGTGGAAAAAGTTCAAGACGATTGTAGGCATTGACGCGGATCCCCTGCCGGGCGACGCTAACGGTGACGGTGAGGTGAACATCGCCGACATCACCAGAGTGATTGATGCCATCATCGATAACGAGTACAGCGAGGCGCTTGACGTGAACGGTGACGGTGAAATCAACATCGCGGACATCAACAAAATTATCCAGGCCATCCTCAACGCATAAGCAACGGACACAAAACGCGACACCACATATAATGGGCAGATCCAATATCAGGCCGCCTATTATTGTTTATCGTCATACGATAGGGGCATTCACTAGCAAAATCATGAACAAGCAGTCATGTCCTGATAGAGGGCTACGGGGCCGAGGTGCCACATCTTGGTAGATTCGTCTTCTAATTGCCTATAGGTATCGGAGGAATATATTTCTATCATCGCATCCACAATGCCGATGCCCTTGTCGGTGGTCAACATATCGGCTAGCCAGGCCACTTTGGATGGAAGCAACAGATACAAGTTATCTTGATTGATGTCTAAATTCATACCGTAATCTCCTTTGCTTCTATAAAAGTTATGGTTTGCAATGCGGCCTCGGTGTGGAACAAGTATTGATCAACCAATTTGTAGGTTTTCAATTCAGCAATAAGACTCTGCTTGTTCAGCAATCCACCTTCATAGAGTGCAAATGCGGCATAAACCCGATCATTAGCGACAGGGCCATAAACGATGTCATAAGAATGACTGAAATCTTTTTGCGTGCGATTGAGCATCACAAAATCTACCCATTCCTCTGTTGGAGAATCAAATATCAAGCACCTCAACACTTTCAGTGATGACTTGTCAAACTCATAAACATTGATAAAACCATGGTCGGATTTTTGTTCTTTCATTCTACGTCTCACCCAATCCTCGGCTTGCTGATAGGATGTCGTCGTGTAGAAGCCATTGCCATAGTCCAGCGTGCGGCTTGATAACCTGATTTCCGGCTTGTCCACCACCTCTATGCTTCCATGATAGAGCCTCATGCGTTCTCCTCCTTTCTGAGTTTTATAAATTCCTCGATATCCTCCATGAGCCATTGACGGCTCTGGGTATGTAGCACCTCATAGTGCTCGCTCAAATAGTCAAGCACACCATAATCAGCGAAGAGCCGCATGGCCTCGGCACCTGACAGATGATGCTCGTTCTTGTATTGCTCGATACAGAACGAAATAAAATAGGCTATATCCTGTTTTTTTTTATCCACGTCTTCAATGTGATTAGAATGCAAAGATAATGATTTTTTTATTGACATTCCAAATCTTTACCCGTTTATCAGTCAGGGCTCGTAGATTCAAGTTAGGAATTTTCAAGTGTGATTGTCCTGATTCTTTGCGAACCGAAGAGGGAATAAGTGAAAAGTTTTTCGTACTTTTGCCAGTTCAATAAATAAGATATGAGCAAGATGGCACAAGACCCGTTGAAGACACCGATGATGAAGCAGTTTGTCGAGATGAAATCCAAGCATCCCGACGCGATACTGCTGTTCCGCGTGGGAGACTTTTACGAGACCTACCTGCAAGACGCGATAACAGCCAGCGAGATACTGGGCATCACCCTGACACGGCGCAGCAACGGGGCTGCCGCGGCAACCGAGATGGCGGGTTTTCCTCACCACGCACTCGACACCTACCTGCCCAAACTCGTCAGGGCAGGCAAGCGTGTGGCCATCTGTGACCAACTCGAGGACCCCAAACTGACCAAGAAACTCGTCAAGCGCGGCATCACCGAACTGGTCACCCCCGGCGTGGTCGTCGGCGGCACGATGCTCGACCGCAAGGAGAACAACTGGCTCGCGGCGGTACACTTCGGCAAGAAGATGCTGGGTGTGTCGTTTCTCGACATCAGCACGGGCGAGTTTCTCACGGCCGAGGGCAACGAGGAGTATATCGACAAACTGCTGGTCAACTTCTCGCCCAAAGAGGTGCTCATCGAGCGCAGTAACCGCCAGCGCTTTGCCGCCACGTTCTCGTCGCGCTACCTGACCTTTGAACTGGAGGACTGGGTGTTCACCATCGAGGCGGCCAACGACCGTCTGTTGAAACACTTCGAGACCCGCAGCCTCAAGGGGTTCGGCATCACCAAGATGGACAACGCCATCATCGCCAGCGGCGCCATCCTGCACTACCTGGACATCACCCAGCACACCCAACTGGGACACATCACCACCCTAGCCCGCATCGAGGCCGAGCGATATGTGCGCCTGGACAAGTTCACCATCCGCAACCTGGAACTTGTCGCTCCCATGAGCGAAGACGGCAAGTCGCTGCTCGATGTCATCGACCGCACCATCTCGCCGATGGGCGGACGCATGATGCGGCGCTGGGTACTGTTTCCCCTGCAGGACGCCAAGGCCATCAACCGCCGCCTGGACGTGGTGGAGCACTTCATGCGTGACCCCGAGGGACGCGACATGATCAAGGAGCGCCTGGAACTTATCGGCGACCTGGAGCGCTTAACCAGCAAGGCCGCCGTGGGACGCATCACCCCGCGCGAACTCGTTCAACTCAAGAGCGCGCTGCAGGCCATCGAGCCCATCAAGCAGTATTGCCAGCAGTCGTCGTGCGACGTGCTGCGCAGCCTGGGCGAGCAACTGAACCCCTGCGCCATCATCCGTGACCGCATCGAGCGCGAGATCAACCCCGATGCCCCCAACCAGACCAACCGCGGCAACGTCATCTGCCGCGGCGTGGACGCTCAACTCGACGAATTGCGCGACATCTCGAGCAGCGGCAAGGACTACCTGGTGGCCATGCAGCGCACGCTGAGCGACCAGACCGGCATCCCGAGTCTGAAGATCGCTTACAACAACGTGTTCGGCTACTACATCGAGGTGCGCAATACCCACAAGGACAAAGTGCCGCCCGAGTGGATACGCAAGCAGACGCTGGTTAATGCCGAGCGCTATGTGACCCAGGAACTCAAGGAATATGAGGAAAAGATCCTCGGGGCAGAGGAAAAAATCCTCGTCATCGAGGGGCGACTGTTCAACGAACTGGTGACCGCCGTGACCGAGTATATACCCGCCATCCAGAACGACAGCGCCATTATTGCCCAACTCGACTGCCTCAATGCCTTGACGCGCGTGGCCATGGAGAACCGCTACAACCGCCCCGTGCTCGACGACAGCCTGGACATCGACATCGCCATGGGCCGCCATCCCGTCATCGAGTGCCAACTGCCGCCGGGCGAAGCCTATGTGCCCAACAGCATCCGCCTGAGCAACGACGAGCAGCAGATCATGATCATCACGGGTCCCAACATGGCCGGTAAGTCGGCCTTGCTGCGACAGACGGCACTCATCACGCTCATGGCCCAGATGGGTAGTTTCGTGCCCGCCGAGCAGGCCCGCATCGGCATCGTGGACAAGATTTTCACCCGCGTGGGCGCCAGCGACAACATCTCGTTGGGCGAATCGACCTTCATGGTCGAGATGACCGAGGCCGCCGCCATCCTCAACAACATGAGCCAGCGCAGCCTCATCCTGTTTGACGAGTTGGGACGCGGCACGAGCACCTATGACGGCATCTCGATCGCCTGGAGCATTGTCGAGTACATCCACGAGCACGCCACCAGGCCCAAGACCCTGTTTGCCACCCACTACCACGAGTTGAACGAGATGGAGAAGTCCTTCAAGCGCATCGTGAACTACAACGTGAGCGTCAAGGAAATCAATGGCAAGGTGGTGTTTGTGCGCCAGTTGGTCAAGGGCGGCAGCGAGCACAGTTTCGGTATCCACGTGGCCAAACTAGCCGGCATGCCGCCGACGATTGTCAAACGCGCCAACGAGGTGCTCAAGCAACTCGAGGCCAACAACCGCAACGACACAGCCTTGACCAAGGACCTGGGTGACGTAGCCACCAACCGCTCGGGCTATCAGTTGTCGATTTTCCAACTCGATGACCCCGTCCTGGCCCAAATTCGCGACGAGATCCTCACCATCGACATCAACAACCTCACGCCCGTCGAGGCCCTGAACAAACTCTACGACATCAAGGGCATCCTCACCGGCAAGAAAGAACGATAAAACCAGTCGTTAGTTCTTACCTAACTTCTAACTAATAAATCGGTTGTCATGCCGATTTACAGATTGTAATTCTTGTATTTCTTGTTTTTCACTTTATAATCATTGAATTGTCGTTTAGTATTTTACGGCATGCGTTTTTTGAAAACAAGAAGTACAAGAAATACAAATAATAAATCGGTCGACATACGGATTTACAGATTGTAATTCTTGTATTTCTTGTTTTCACTTTAGTTTTTAGCGGAATTGGTAGTTTGTATTGAAATATTTTCTAATTTTGTGCCGCTTAAAACATACACATTTAGTCAATATTATTATGAAGAAGATCTATTCAATTCTGATTGTGGCACTTGCCACTATGTTGGGCTTCTCGGCACAGGCCGGGGCTCCTCAATGGGAGATTGTTGCAGGTATGAACGTGGCAAACCTTGACGCCAGTGGTTGCAGTTCACGTATCGGTTTCCATGCCGGTGTTCGTTCTACTTTCGGCATCCCCAGTGCTGATCATGGATTTTATGCTAATGCCGCTGCTTTGCTCTCCCTCAAGGGTTGCAAAGGTGGTGGTATCACTCTGAATCCTTATTATCTTGATATCCCTGTTCACGCTGGCTATAAGTATGCCATCAATGAATCGGTAGCGCTCTTTGGCGAGTTCGGTCCCTACTTCGGCATCGGTCTTTTCGGCAAGACCGACGGCGAGGACGTATTCGGTGAAGATGGTTTCAAGCGTTTTGATTTCGGATTGGGCCTGCGTGCTGGTCTGGAATTCAACCAGAAAGTGCCTGTTTCCATCGGCTATGACTTTGGTGTGCTTGATGTGAATGACGAGGTTTCAGCCAAGAACCGCAATCTGACAATCTCTGTAGGTTACAAGTTCTAAGGCCAAGTCAGTTTATTACAGTTATGAGAAAATTCATCAATTTATTATCATTGGTGCTTGTGTCATCAATGGTGTCTTTATCATTGACGGCATGTGGCAATGACGACGTGGAAGAAGATAATGCCGATGTTAACTACGTCACGACCTATGAGGTCAAGGTAACGCCAAGCACCTTGAATTACTTCACGCTGACGGGAGACATTATCAACGAGAACGGTGAAATAACCGATATTGACTTGTCACATTCGGTTCACTATATATCGCCAATTACCACCTCAACAGTTCCTAATCATTTGCAGATCCGAGTCAATCTTGAACCTCTTCAGGGCTTAGATAAGTATTCCTGTTTTGTTGAATTAGGGATTGAAACCAAGAAGTACACTAAGTTGGGTGAATATCTTGAAACGGTTTATTCCAATCGCAAGGTAATGTGCTTTATCGTCGATTATCCCGTCGAAGAAATAGAAAGCGGCAACTTCGATTCACATTTCACTCTAGAAGCGATAAAGGATAAGCAGGGCCGCTTGAACTAATAGAAACTTCGGTCTCTAATGTATCAATGGCTATCGCCAACAAGATAAAAAGGCAATTATCCACTCCTCCTCTAATCTCAGAGGGGGAGTCTTTTTGTCACTACATTAGAAAACCGAATTACACTCTCAGTAATTTTGTCTAAAATCATTCAACAGCGCTGAACTGAATTCTTTCCCTGCGTCCTTCTCATTGAACTCCTTCGGTCGCATCACCTGGGCATAGTACAAGTAGAGGACCGGTGGCCTGATTCCATTCTCGTAATGGGAATTACACATTTTGCGTTACACATTTTGTTGAATTGAAAAAAGTGTTGTACTTTTACGTGTTAAAAACATGAGTCACCTGCATCTCACTTAAACACATATCATACACTATATGAACCGTTCCGATTTTGAAATTATGGCCCCTGTGGGCTCCTGGGAATCACTGTATGCCGCCCACCAGGGCGGTGCCGATGCCATCTACTTCGGCATCGAGGGGCTTAACATGCGGTCGCGCTCGAGCGTCAACTTCACGCTCGAGGACCTGCACACCATCGCCCAGTGGTGCCACGAGCACGGCATGAAGAGTTACCTGACGGTGAACACCATCGTCTATGACGAGGACATCGACTACATGCACCAGATCGTCACCGCCGCCCGCGACGCCCAGGTGAGCGCCATCATCGCCAGTGACATGGCCACCATCCTGTTTGCCCGCAGCATCGGCGTGGAGGTGCACATTTCCACCCAGGTCAACGTGAGCAACAGCGAGGCCGTGCGCTACTACGCCCAGTGGGCCGACGTGATGGTGCTGGCCCGCGAATTGAACCTGGAGCAGGTGAAGAAAATCACCGATTTCATCGAGCGCAACGATGTGCGTGGGCCTCACGGCGAGCGCGTCAGGCTCGAGATGTTCTGCCACGGCGCGCTGTGCATGGCCGTCAGCGGCAAGTGCTACATGAGCCTCCATCAGGAGAACACCAGCGCCAACCGGGGCGCCTGCCGCCAGATATGCCGCCGCGGCTACATTGTCACCGACCGCGAGAACGGCGATGAACTGGCCATCGAGAACAAATATATCATGTCACCCAAGGACCTCAAGACCATCCACTTCCTCAACAAGATGGTCGATGCCGGCGTGACCGTCTTCAAGATTGAGGGTCGCGCCCGCGGGCCCGAATATGTGCGCACCGTGGTCGGATGCTATGACGAGGCGTTGAGGGCCATCTGTGACGGCACCTACGGCGACGAGCAGCGCATCGACGAGTGGAACTCGAGACTGGCCAAGGTGTTCAACCGCGGCTTCTGGGACGGTTATTACATGGGGCAGCGGCTGGGCGAATGGTCGTCAAAATACGGATCCAGCGCCACCCGTGTCAAGAAATATGTGGCCAAGGGCATCCGTTATTACAGCAAACTGGGCGTGGCCGAGTTCCTCATGGAGGCAGGTGAACTCCATGTGGGCGACGAGGCATGGATTATCGGTCCCACCACGGGCGCCATTCCATTGACCGTCGAGGAAATCCGCGTCGATCTCAAGCCCGTCGAGAAGACCGTCAAGGGCGAGCATTTCTCTATCGCAGTGCCCGAGAAAATCCGCCCCAGCGACAAACTCTACCTGTGGCAACCCGTCCCACCAAGGGAAACGCCCACCGCCGCGCCCACATCCCCCTGTGAATAGAAAAACAAAAGAATGGACTTCCCGAGAAGCCCATTCTTTTGTTTCATGCCTGGTTAGTACCGGCTGGTCACTTGACCTCCTTGACAAGGTAGATCATCGTGGGGAAGTGGTCGCTGTAACCATTCAGGAAGATACCGGACGAGAACGTGCGCAGGGGATAGCCCTGACGGTCACCCTCGCTGGAGCGCAGGAACTTGCGGTTCAGCACCTCGGCGCGTGAGAACGTCAAGGTGGGCTTGTCCTTGCTGTCGTAGTGCTTCAAGAAGTAGTTGGTGAAGATGATCTGGTCAAACAGGTTCCAGTTGCCCTTGTAACCCAGTGTGCCGATGCCCTTGTTGAGGATGTTCCACCAGGGATTGTAGCATGAGCCAGGCTCGGTGCAGTCCTTGATCTCCTTCTTGGCGCCGAGGGCCTCACTGCAACTCTTGTTCTGCGGGTCGTCGTTCAAGTCACCCATGAAGATAATGCCCTGGTTGGGGTCGTCGCGCAGCAGCGAGTCGATTGTCTCGCGGGCCATGCGGCCGGCAGCCTCGCGCAGGTAACTGGACTGCTCCTCACCGCCCAGTCGTGAAGGCCAGTGGTTGATCATGAGTGACACCTTCTCGCCGGCGAGCAGGCCGGTGACCGTCAACTGGTCACGGGTGCGGAAGTTGGGATAGTCGGGCAGGTACTTGCCGATGTTCTGGGTGGTCACATTCAGCACCCTGAAGAAACGGGGATTGTACAAGAAGGCCACATCGACACCACGACGGTCGGGACTGTCGTGATGCACAATCTGGTAGTGGCGATCCTTGATTTCGGGCTGGCGCACGAGATCCTGCAACACGGTGATGTTTTCAATCTCACTCACACCGACGATGACGGGGCCGTCGGCAGGAGAGCCCTTGACCTCCATCTGGCTGATGGCATAGGCCATGTTGTGCTCCTTCTGCCAGTACTTGGTGCCGTTCCACTGACGGGCACCTGCAGGCGAGAATTCCTTATCATACTCACCATTGTTGTTGATGGTGTCGAACAGGTTCTCGAGGTTATAGAACATCACGCCATACCTGGTGTAACGGCGCTCTTGATCCATCTGGTCCTGCTGCTCATCGGTCTGAGTCAGGACTTGAGCCTGGTTCTGTTCCTGGCCCTGGACCAGCGCTGGCAGGAATGCCACCAGCGCCAGGGCCATCAATAATGCTTTCTTCATCATGACGTTATTCATTTAATAGTCAAGACCATCAATTAGCGGGATCCCACACCATGTTCCAGATGGCGGCACGGTCCTTGTTGGTCGTTGCGCTGTTGGAGGGGCACAGGTTGGTAATCTCGATGGTGAAGTCACCACTGACGTTGCAGGTGCGCTCAAAGGTGTAAGCCGTCTGGCGTACCACCTCACTCTTGGATTCGGTCCATGATTCCACCACGTTGCCGTTCTGCTTCACATCGACACGGAACGAGAGCAACTTGTCGGAGTAGGGAGCGCCATACTTGAAGGTGAGTTTCTTCATTCCACCGTGGATGACGGGCGACACAATCTTGCCCTCATTGCCAGTCTTGCCGTTCAGCGTGGGAGCCTTGGCATAGGTGGAATGGGAGTCGGTCATATAGCCGATGAACTCAAACTGGGGATTGGTGCAACCGGCAGGTCCGCCCTCAAACAGGTAGCAGTTGGTAGCCACCCAGCCCTTAGTTGACGTGAAGTTACCCACCTGGCCACTGGCATCGCCCATCGACTCAAAGTCGGCGCGGTTGTCGGCGGGAGCCGGCTCACCCATGCCGAAGGTCACGTCATCGATGCACCAAGTGGTGTTGGTGCTACCGGCAGGAGCCGTATAGCAGAAACCGATGTAGTAGTTACCGTCGGACCACTGGAGCAGGTCGATGTCACCCGACGAGGTCCACGCACTATAATTGGTACCGGTGGGCTGAGCGGGCAGGATGGGATTCAGTTTCACCTTGACGGTGGCGGTAGTGGGATCATTGGAGTTGAGCAGATAGAGTTCAATGTAGTTGTTACCGGTATTGTTCACCTCGGAGGTGAAGTTGAAGATCTTGCTGCGAGCGTCCTTGAGGTTCAGTTTGGGAGTAATCAGCCATGACTCAATGGGCTGGCTGGAAGTCGAGGTGAGCCTGAACTGAGCACAGGTGATGGTCTTGCCTCCACTGTTGTAGGAATAGGTTGACCACTTGGCACCGCCACTGACGGCCTTGTTGGTCCACGTGCTGGGGATGCTGCCCGACTCAAAGCCTTCCTGCATCTCCGTTAAGGCAACGTCAAGAATATAGGTCTCATACGATCCCGCACAAGTGATACCAGTACCGCCCATATAGTTAACGGCCTCGCCCCTCACCTTGACAAAGGTCTTATAGACGTTGGCATTATTACGCAAGTTGGCCTGCTCACGGAACGAGGAGCCCTGCGGCAGATTAACGATGACACACTTGGTGTAGTCCTTGCACTCGGGATCATCGGCCAGCACAATGGTGTTGTCGAGGGTCGTCGGGGCCTTCCACTCGATGTCGGCGTTGCTCGATACGGTGGTCACCTCGGGAGCCACAGCACCCACGGCATAGCCGCCAAACCAGCCACGCATGCCAGTGTTAACGCCGGCAATGGCCTGCTCGACGGTGAAGGGGCTACGCTTGGTACCACCAGCCGTTTTTTCAATCACATCACTGGCGCTGCGCAGGATCAGGAAGAAACCGTCGGATGCGGTATAACTCAACTGGCCGACAACGTCAACGATGCCCATGGGCAACTTCTGGGCGCGGAAGGAGGCATACTGGCTGTTGCTCACGTTCAACGTGTTGCCATCATCGTCACTGATCACGCGGATGGTGTTCTTGTTGTTGTCGTTGGTCTCGGCATACACCTCACCACCCTCTTCAAAGGACACACCGTTGATGCGCACCAGGCGGCTCATGTACTTCAACAACACTTGCGGGTCGCTCACGTCCTTGATCTCGCTCAGGTCGATCAAGGTGGTGTCCACCTTGGACAGATCGGGGAAACCGTTCAACTCTGCCATCGCCTCCCAGGTCTCCATGGGCATGCGGTTGGACTCCCACACGCTCTGGGCCTCATACCAGTAGGGGATACCCAGGCAGTAGGTGCCGTTGAACTTGCCGATGTAACGGCCCTGCATGGGAATGACCACTTCCTGGCCGATGCGATACTTGGTGTACAGGCTGGCCTGGTCGATAGACACGGTCAGGCCGGCGGTACCGTCACTGATGTAGATCTGCTTGTACACATTGCCGTCCTCATCGCTACTGGTGATCCAGCCATGGATGATCTCATTGTCGGTGACGGTGTCAATGAAGTTCCTGTCATCTTGCCAGTGCTTGGCTTTAAATTCAGCGATGGTCATGTTGGCGGTGTGCTCGGCCACAGGAACCACCATGGGCGGCTGATCAAACTCGTCGCTGCAGGCAGCGGTGAACACCAACAGGAGCATCAGGCTGAGATAATAATTAAAACGTTTCATAGTCGGTTATATTTTTGTTTTTATTGTTATCTGGTTGATTGTTGAAATTGATTAGAATCGCAGACCCAAGTTCAGGAACACCTTGAAGCCCTGGGCATAATAGTACTTGTTGGGGAACTTGGTGGACGTGTTGGTGATGTCCTTGGTGTCGGTTCGGCCCTGCTGGTAACCACCCGTCTGGATGTTCCTGTTGTCAAGGATGTTGTTCAGATTCAAGTTGATGTTGAACGATGCCGTGCGGTTGATGTAGATCACGTGACCGATGCTGGCATTGATGACCAGAGCCTCGTTGAGTTTCTCCTGAACGCTCAGGTCGCGGATCAAGGCCTTCAACGCCTCCTCGTTTTCGGCAAGGAAGAACAGGTCGGAGAAGGGCTCGTGGCGGTTGGGGGCAATGCTCACATAGGAGCGGTTCATCCAGGCGCCATTCAATTCCACAAACCACTGCTTGGGACCAGCCCAGTTGAATGCCAGTGAATAGCACTCCTGGGGGGTACCGGCCACATAGAAGTTCTTGAGGTAAACCTGGTTGGTCACATCGGCCTCCGAGCCGTTCTCATAACTGCGCGTGCCGATGGGGTTGTTCTTGTACTGGTAGCGGGCGATGTTGGCGGCGCCACTCACAGTCAGCGAGGGCGAGAGTTTGTAACTCAAGCCCACCTCGACGCCCTTGTACTGCTTGTGGACACCGGTGAGCGCATAGTTCATGAAGGTCGTGTGCACGTCGTCATAGAAGGCGGTGCGCTCGGTGTTGTCACGCTGGTCGGTGAAGAAGGCGGTGACAATAGCCTTGAAGTTGCGGTAGTTCATCGCATAACTAACGTCGGCCGACAGGATTTTCTCCACCTTGAGGTCGATGACATCGTCCTTGGTGCGCGACGAGATGTAGGCGTCATAGGGGCGCGGTGCCTCGGTGCCGTAGAAGATGTGGCCCGTGAAACTGTTGCGTCCGTCAAGTTTATAGGTGATTCCGCCCTTGGCGCCATAGGTCAGGAAGCGGTGGGTTTCGCCCTTGCCGTAGGAGTTCTCGGGGGCACGGCCGTTGCGCATATGGCCGTCGCGCTGGAACTGGAAGTAGTTACCCTTGACGCTGGCAAACATTTCCCACTTGGCCAGGTTGAGCACCCACTGGTGCCACAATTCGGCCTTGAGGGTCAAGATGTCGTAGTCATAGCCGAAGCGCTCGCCCTTGAGCACCTTGCGGCTGGGGTTGTTCATGTCGTTCTGGGCCATGTCGGCGTTATCGGGAAAGTCGCGCTCGCTGTACTGGTCCACGTCAAGCCAATACATGCCGCCCAGCAGGTCCTTGACCGTCTTG
>Ga0310695_10003298_pt1 | contig 32065 bp, 30 predicted proteins | sample RumenRJG_04DNA_FD_203882 | JGI IMG/M metagenome (GOLD analysis project Ga0310695, IMG submission 203882) | Bovine rumen microbial communities from Lethbridge, Alberta, Canada - RJG_04 (v2) (version 2) | ecosystem: Host-associated > Mammals > Digestive system > Stomach > Rumen | place: Canada...
GGAATGTCAACGGTGCCGCCGTTTAGCAGAATCTCCATTTTTTCGGCATCATCCGGAGTTATATATCCCAGAAAATCATTGATAACATCATTGCCGCTGGTATTAATCCAGTAAACCGGAGTTTCATTGGTCCTCTCGAGGTAATTATCTTCACAGAACGCCATCACTGACCAGGCACAGTAAATAGCGACTCCTCCGATGCGGTAGCCATCATAAAATTCCCTTACCGTATCTCCCATATCGCCAAGGCCGAAATAATCCAGCATTTCGGTTGCTTCCTCTTTAGTAAAGCCGATGGCAGAAGAGAGAGCCTTCTTTCCCCTGACAACAGTATCGACACTGAGATTGTTAAGTCCGGTAAAAATACTTTCCTTTGAGGCCCGGAAGCAGCCGGTCAGGATCGCCCGGAACAGTTTCTGCTCCTGATTGTTGCCTTCATCCTTGAGTGCCGCGCTCAGCATATTCCGGATTATTATGACCATTTTGTCGTAATATCCGAACACATTGGCCTTCTGAAGCGGCACATCGTATTCGTCAATCAGGATGATGACTTTCTTCTGAAAGGCGGAGTTAAGAATATCGGTCAGATCCCTGAGCGCATTTTCAAGGGTTCCCTGATGCTGACTGAGGTACTCGAAATCCAGCAGTTTTTCAAAATTTTTTCGCCTGTGAGCATCAAGTCTGTCCATGACAAAGGAAAAACCGAATGCGGTATCCACGATGAGCGAGCAAAACTTTAAACGGGTTTCCGTAAAATTTTCCGTGCAGATATCCTTGAAATTAAGGTAAATAACCGGATACTGCCCCATATGCTCCCGACAATAATCCTCATCCCCGGTGATCCTAAGCCCGGAAAACAGCTTCCGATGCCAGGAGGTATCGCCTTTAACCTCCTTACCGTCAACCACGCAGGTAAAAAAACTGTAAAGCATGCTGAGAGTCAGGGATTTCCCGAAACGCCGGGGCCGTGCTATCAGCTGAATCTGCTCAGCTTCTTTTGCAAAAAGAGTTTTGATAACGGAAGTCTTATCGACATAATAGCCGTCATTCTCCATAAGATAACGAAAGCTGCCATTGCTGATTTTCGGCACCAGTCCTTCTTTTCTGGTCATATAGCTCATTTCTCCTGTAAAAGCTGACAACACGGATCTGCCGGCAGCGAATTCCCTGCATTTCGGAGATAATAATCATTTTCCGGCGAACAATTACGGCCTCCGAGCCATAAAACTGCACTCGTTCGTTTTTCATAATAACGTGATCGCAGGTCCTGCGGAAGAATTTTCCCGAATCCGGTACACTAACTATGCCCTGAATCCCGCAATCTCGCCCCGTTCCATTCCGGCAATCAGCTTTCTGACACTTCCGGAACACTTCAGAAGATCCTCGTCCGAAATCACAAAAGGCGGATAGATGTAAATGATGTTTCCGAAGGGGCGAAGCCATACTCCCTCGTCAGTCAGAAAACGCTGCATGACCACTGTGTCTACCTGCCGCTTCATTTCCACAACTCCCACAGCTCCCAGCACCCGTACCTCCTGAACCAGCGGAGACGCCGCAAGATCGCAAAGCTCCCGCCGGAGCAGATCTCCGATGTGATGCACCCGGGCCTGCCAGTCATAACTCCCCAAAGCCCGGAGACTTCCCAGAGCTGCACTCAGAGCCAGCGGATTCGCCATAAACGTGGGGCCGTGCATCATAACCCGTGCGGAGGAATACCCGATGCCCTCCCGGATTTTCCGGCCCGTCATAACAGCGCTTAATGAAATCATCCCGCCGGTAAGCCCCTTTCCGAGAGTCATAATATCCGGAGATATCCCGGCAAAATTACTGGCAAACAGTTCCCCCAGACGACCGAAGCCGGTGGCAATTTCGTCGCAGATAAGGATCACGTCATATTCCGCAGTAAGCTTTCTGGCAGCTTTCAGATATTCCGGATGATAAAAATACATTCCGCCGGCCCCCTGCATCACAGGCTCCAGAATAAATCCGGCAATCTCGTCCTGATATCTTTCCAGAGTGTCCCGAAGCTCATCAGAAACCCCGGGTTCCCATTTTTCGCCAAATTTTATCCCGGGCCTGGAAATAAAGAACTGCTCCGGAGCATATCCGGCATAGGGACTGGAAAAACCGCTTCCGGGATCGGTTACCGACATGGCGCCCAGGGTATCGCCGTGGTAGCCGCCCCGAAGCGCCAGGAATCTTTTGCGGGAGGGATTCCTGACACTCTGATACTGCACCGCCATTTTCAGGGCAATCTCAACAGCCACGGATCCCGAATCGGCATAAAACACGTCGGAAAGCCCCGGAGGGGTGATTTCGGAAAGCTTCCGGGCCAGTTCCGCCGCAGGCTCGTGAATTATCCCGGCAAACATCACATGGGACATGCTCCGGAGCTGCTTTTCCATTTCGGAAATAATAATCGGGTTCCCATGCCCGTGACATACGGACCACCAGCTGGACACACCGTCAATCAGCTCTCTTCCGTCGCCGAGAGTGATACGGGCTCCCGCAGTCCGGACCGCATCAAGTACCGGAATCGGACTTTCGAGAGAATCATAGGGATGCCACACATGCTCCCGGGCAAAGTTCTGTAAAAAGTTGTTCATTTTATATACTTCTGTAAATCATTAAATCCAAAATACATTGACAGTATACTCCCCGGGATTAAACTCGGTGACAGTTTTCGGAAAAATGCCGCCTGTGTGCGAAAGCGGGCTTTTTTTCGCAAACATTCGGGCCGGCCTGTTTTCTCAGGTACTCCGACACAGCCGGCAGGAGCTTCCCTGTCGCATTTTCACCTCCCGGGAGCAATCATGAACGACATAAGACACGACTGGACACAGCGCGAGGTTAAGAAAATCCTGACCTCCCCCTTTCTGGAACTGGTCATGAGGGCAAATCAGATCCATCGGAAATATTTTCCGGAGAATGAGGTTCAGGCCAGCTCGCTCCTCTCGATAAAAACCGGAAACTGCCCCGAGGACTGCAAATACTGTCCGCAGAGTATTCATAACCGCACCGGGATTCAAACCGAAAAGCTTCTTGATATGAACACCGTACTCGAAAAGGCCAAGGAAGCCCGGGACGCGGGAGCCACCCGCTTCTGCATGGGAGCGGCCTGGAGAGACCCCAAAGACCGTGATATGGCCTATATCGTTGAAATTATCAAAATGGTGAAGTCCCTGGGACTGGAAACCTGCATGACCCTGGGGATGCTTACGGAAAACCAGGCCCGGGAACTCAGAGATGCCGGACTGGACTACTACAATCACAATCTGGACACCTCTCCCGAGTATTACAGCGAAATCATCACCACCAGGACCTACGAGGATCGCCTGAAAACCCTGGAAATCGTCCGCCGGGCCGGCATCAAAATCTGTTCCGGCGGCATTATCGGCATGGGAGAATCCGCTGATGACAGGGCCAGCTTCCTGAGAACCCTCGCCAATCTGAAACCCCATCCGGAATCGGTTCCCATCAACATTCTGGTAAAGGTGCCGGGACTGCCCCTGGAAAGCCAGCCGGACGTCGATCCCATCGACTTTGTCAGAATGATCGCCACCGCCAGAATCATCATGCCGGCGTCCTATGTCAGAATGTCAGCCGGACGAAAATCACTCAGCGCCGAAGCTCAGGCACTGGCATTTCTGGCCGGAGCCAATTCCGTATTTTACGGCTGCCGGCTTCTCACCACTCCGAACGCGGCGGAGGACGAGGATCTGCTCCTTCTGAACAAACTGGGCGTAAAAACCACCCTGAAAGGCCCCCGGAGCACACCCGAGGAAGATCACCGGAATATATGCGACAGTATTCATGACAAACTCAGAGATCACAACTGCTACAGTCTGGAGAAGCATCTGTGACTCTCGTTAACCGGGTATTCGGCATCACCGCACTTCTGAATGAAAGAAAAAAGAAGGGGCTTTTTCGGGAATGCCAAATCTGCGCCAGGGTTCCGGGGCCGGACGGCGGACACGGACATGGCAGCAGGGAGCTCCGCACCGCTTCCGGCACTTTTCTTAACTTCGCCTCCAATGACTATCTGGGACTTACGGATCATCCGGAAATCCTCGAGGCACTTCGGGAAGGAATTGCCGAGTACGGAGCCGGCACCGGATCCAGTCCCCTGGTAACCGGACTGACTCCGGCCCACGAGGAGCTTTCGGAAAGACTTCGGGACATCACGGGAAAGGAAGCCGTATTGCTGTTCAGTACCGGCTTCGCCGCCAATCAGGCTCTTATAAAGGCCTTTATGGCACTGAAGGCCGGAATCTGTCTCGACCGACTGGCGCATGCCTCCATGCAGGATCTGGCCTTTTATGCCCGAAAACTGTTCCGGTTCCGGCACAACGATACCGACCATCTGGAACGGCATCTCATCGCCGGAAACTCTCCCGGGATTATCGTCACCGAAGGTGTCTTCAGCATGGACGGGGATCTGGCCCCGCTGAAACGGCTTCAGGAGCTCCGGGAAAAATTCCGGACGCCGCTGATTCTCGATGACGCCCACGGCTTCGGCGTGCACGGCCCCCGGGGACACGGCACCCCGGCTCTCGTGTGCAGCAGCTTTGAAAACACCGATATCTACATGGGAACCCTGAGCAAGGCCGTCGGACTTTCCGGTGCCTTTATTGCCGGAGAGCGGGAATTTCTGAGCTTTATGACCAACACCTCCCGGGAATATATCTACTCCACCATGGCTCCTGCATTTCTGGCACGTGGTGCCCTGAAATCCCTGAACATTATCGAAGGGAGCGAGGGAGAGGAGCGCCGCGGCCATCTTGCGACACTCATTCGGAGGTTTCGTGCAAACATGGCAGAGCTTCTTCCGGAATACTGTCCGGAATCGGAGACCGCCATTCAGCCCGTGATTATCGGAAATACCGAAAATCTTGCCCGCGTGGCGGCAGAGCTCCGCCGGGAGGGCATTATCGCCGGTGCCATCAGACCTCCCACAGTTCCCGAAGGTACCGCCCGGCTCAGAATCACACTGACCGCCGCACACCGGGAACAGGATACGGACTTTCTCGCAGAGAAACTTTCGGGCATTGTCAGAATGATACGGAACAAAACCTCCGCCAACACGGAAAACACCGCATGAACCTTGTCGAAAAAAGATTTTCCAAAGCGGCAGCACAATATGACTCCCACGCAATGGTTCAGAAAAAAATCGCAGAAGCCCTTCTTTCGGAAATACCGGAGGGTTTTTCACACGCGGCGGATCTCGGTTCCGGCCCGGGGGTGAACTTTAAGGAGCTCCGGAAAAAAGCCAGGCTGGTCACCGGTATCGATTTTTCCCCGGCCATGACCGGAATTGCCGCCGGTCTCGGGATCCCCGGCACCCGGGGCATCACAGGAAATATCGAGAAAATCCCCCTGCCCGGGAATTCCTGCGATCTTCTGTTTTCCTCCCTGGCCATTCAGTGGTGCCGCATGGATCGGGTTTTTCGGGAAATCCGCCGCATAAGCCGCAACAATGCCTTTATCGCCCTGGCCTTTCCGGTTTCGGGAACTCTTTCCGAGCTTGGAGAAGCCCTCCGGGATGCGGGACTTCAAAACAGGGTTATCAGCTTCAGTGATCCCCGGGAAATTCCTCCCATCCTTAAGAGCTCAGGAATTTCCGGAAACATCGGGATCTCCGAAAGGATCTTCCCGGAACGCTTCTCCTCCGTTCGGGACTTCATGGACTCCATCCGGAAAATCGGAGCCGGCACCGCCCCGAAAAGCGCTCCGATTCCCCGGGCCTCCTACCGGAAACTCCTTGACGTTCTCGGGAAAATGGAAAGGGAGAACCGGCTTGTCCACACCTACAGAACACTTTTCATAACAGGACATCTTCTGAAGGACGATCACAAATGAATTCCGATTCCACCCCGCACCGAACTTCATTTGTTAAACATCCTGAATTTGGAGTAATATTGCGGTAACACCGCGGCAGCACAGCAACTCAAAAACCGCATCACCAGGAGAAAGCTTTATGAAAAATCTTAAATACCTGATATCCGCCCTGACTCTCGGTGCCGCCCTGGCAGCTCCCGGCATGTCTTACGGAGAAGATGCCGCGGCGGCTTCCGATAATGAAACCTCCCGGAAGGTTCTCTCGGAGGAAAGCACTCCGAATACCTCCGGTGCCGATGCCGTTACCGGATCGTCCCCGGCATCCGGGAAAAAGGATCCGGACTCCCAAAAGAAACAGGAAGCCGTGCGGAATACCGCTCCCGCGCTCCTGCCGGAAAACTGCACCCTTATTAGCTACACCAAAGACGGCGTCTTCACCTCCTACAGGTGTCCGGAGCATGATCTCATGGGAATTGTCATCGAGCCCAAAAACAACCTGACCCGGGATCTCCTCATCGAGAATCTGGTCACTTCCGGAGACTGTACAAAGCAGGAGCATGAAGACTATATCTACGGACAAAGGCTGTCCTGCCGTAACGGTGACGAAAGCTATGACGCCTATGTCGGAAAAAGCCCCACCGGCCTCCTTGTAATGCTGACCGCGGATTCCAGCTATAACGACAGCGTGGTGCTGAGCGCTCTCCAGAATCTGACTCTGACCATTTATTTCTTCCAGCGCCATGTGGCAAAGGATCAGGAGCAGATTGACTACCTTAACGGACTGATGGAAAAGGCCTTGCCGGCCCGGGATGCCATGGAAATGAACGACATCCGAATGAAGAGCAAGGAAAAGAAGTCCCGGTAGCATCCCGAAATCCCGGGAACGGGACAATCCCTTCCTTCTGTCCGTTCATACATTCACCCTCGCCTTCATGCGGAAACAAAAAAAGAAAAGACTTTGCAGCGCGGCAAGGTCTTTTTTCATAATCCGGCGTCTTAAACGGCCGGAGAACAGCTTCGGAACAGCATCAGATAATCACCAGCTCTCCCTCAATGGCGCCGGCCTGCTCCAGGGCCTCCAGCACGCTCATCAGATCTCCGGGAGCCATACCCACCTGATTAATGGCCCGCACCAGATCATCAAGAGTCGTGCCGGTATCCAGCTTGAACATTTTTCCGGTCTTTTCAGTAACCGAAATATTGCTGTTGGGAACCACCACCGTCTGACCGTCAGAGAAGGATTCCGGCTGCGAAACCTGGGTGTTCTCCTTGATGGAAACCGTAAGACCGCCGTGAGTAATGGCCACCGGCCGCAGTCTGACGTTCTGGCCGATAACAATGGTTCCGGTACGGGAATTCACAATGATTTTGGCGGCCTCATTGCCCTGCTCCACATCCAGATTCTCAATCTGGGAGAGATACTCCACTCGCTGATTGGAATCCCGGGGCGCCTGTATTCTGATGGTAACTCCGTCCACGGCCGTGGCGGTGCCGTTGCCGTATTTGCTGTTGATAATCCCTGCCACTCTTTTGGCGGTCGTGAAGTCGGATCTGACCAGATTAAGATTGATGGTGTCCCCGATATTAAAAGCCGATGGTACCTCCCTTTCCACGGTGGCCCCGTTGGCAATGCGCCCCACCGTCGGAGTGTTTACAACCACCTTGGAGCCGTCAGCACCTTCAACGCCAAGACCGGACACCACCAGGGATCCCTGGGCCACGGCATAGATATTGCCGTCCACGCCCTTAAGGAAGGTCTGAAGCAACGTGCCGCCCCGAAGGCTCTTGGCTTCACCGATGGCGGAAACCGTAACGTCTATAACCTGACCGGGCTTGGCAAATGGCGGCAGATCGGCATGAACAATTACCGGAGCCACATCCTTGATCTTTGGCCGGACACTGGGATCAACCTTAATCCCGAAATTATTTAACATGGTCCGGAAGCTTTGCTCCGAAAAGGCATTGTTCTTTTCGCCGGTGCCGTTAAGGCCCACCACCAGACCATACCCGATAAGCTGGTTGGATCTGACACCGCCCACATTGGCAATATCCTTGATTCTGGCAGCTTCGGAAATCCCCGGGACGGCAGCCGTTATCATAACGGCCAGCGCCACAAGAACAATCATCAAAAATCTTCTGGTCATAAAGACTCCTGTCAGACAATTCTGTCAGCTAAACCGGTCGGCCTTATCAGCTGCTCATGTCAGCCGGCCGACGCAAATTCCATCTCTGCCTGTAATTATTCAAGATATGTGCCAGATATCTCATCCGAAAGCAAAAACCCGGAGAAAGCCCCCGGGAATTCCGCACCTGTCCGCCCTGCTTCAGAACGGCATCCATTTGCTGTTAAAGAACTTGGAGAGCCAGCCCTTTTCAGTGGTATTGGAGAAGTCTCCGGTACCGCCATACTGAATTCTGGCATCGGCGATTTTCTGGGAGGATACCGTATTGTCGGCATTCACGTCCTCGGATCTGACAATGCCGGTAATTCTGATGTACTCGTTGCCGTTGGTCAGCATCACCCACTTTTCACCCCGGACTACCAGATTCCCGTTGGCCAGGACTTTTACCACGCTTACGGAAATGTTGCCAGTGAGGCTGTTGCTCTGGGAAGCCTTGGCTGATCCTGAAAAGTCTCCGGAGCTGCCCATGCCGGCCTCGGTGGTATAGCCGCCGATTCTGACCGGTTTCCCGCCGAGAGTCAGTGCTGAAATGCTGTTCTTGTTCTTTTTTTCGGTTTCGTTGCTGGCATTCTTGCTGGCGCGGGTGCTTTCCCGGAGTTCCACACTGATAATATCCCCTACCCGGTGGGCCTTGATATCGGTATAGAGATTATCGGGTCTTGCGATTCCGAAAATCGATCCGTCGGGAACAATGTCCGCCACGGTATCCTCGGGAAGAGCGGGAGCATATTTGGGATCATCCGGCACCGGATCCATCATGCCGGCACATCCGGCGTTTAAAACCGCGATGCCGCTAAAAACCAGGGCTGCTATTGTTCTGTTCATAAAATCACCCTCCGGAGGCTGTAACTTTTTCTCTCTTTCCGGGATTAATCCCGCATGGTATTTCAGGCTGTCAGAATCCTGCATTCTCCCTGCCGGAATCATGTCACCATGAAGCCGGCATCATTGCCGGTCCTTAAAGCGTCTGCACCAGGTTCCCCATCATCTGATCCACGGTGTGGAGTACCTTGGAGTTCATTTCATACACTCTCTGGGCAGTAATAAGGTTGACCAGCTCCTCGGTAACATTCACGTTGGAGACCTCAAGACAGCACTGGTTAATGGTGCCCACACCGTCAGTGCCGGCAATGCCCTGAATGGGAGCTCCGGATGCCGAGGTTTCGGCAAAAAGGTTTTCTCCGATGGGCTCAAGACCGGTATTATTAATGAAGGTGGTAACGGTGATCTGTCCCAATACCTGGGATTCGGCCTGATCGGCAGTGGTAACGCTTACCTGACCGTCCTTGCCCACGGTGATGCTCTTGGCGTTTTCCGGCACCTGAATCTCCGGCAGAAGCGGATAACCGCTGCCCACGGTAACGATGGTACCCTCCTGATTCAGAGTAAACTGACCGTTTCTGGTGTACTTGGTGGTACCGTCCGGCATCTGTATTTCAAAAAAGCCGTCACCGGAGATCATGAGATCCAAAGTATTGTTGGTAGTCTGCACATCCCCCTGGCCAAACTGCTTCTGAGTGGCCACCACCTTGGCGCCGGCGCCCAGCATCAGCCCTGAAGGCAGAGTGGTGTCAGCGGAAGAACGGCCGCCCGGCTGGTTCACATTCTGATAAAGAAGATCCTCGAATACGGCCCGGCCCTTTTTGTAGCCTACCGTGGAGGCGTTGGCCAGGTTGTTCGAGGTAACGGAAATATTGGTCTGCTGTGCATCCAGTCCGCTTTTGCTAATCCACAATGCCGGTATCATACGTTATTCCTCTTTTCAAAAATCCGTTATTGTTCTTCAGACAATGTTAACAGTGCAAGGTCCGTGCCATTATCAGCTGACGTGATTATGACATTCTAAGCAGCGAATTCTGAGCCTCGTCATTCTGCTCGGCATTCCGCATCATCTTGAGCTGCATGTCAAACTGCCGCTGCAGACTGATGATGCTGGTCATCTCATGAACCACATTGACATTGCTGGCCTCCAGGGCGCCGCCTACCACTCCGACCTCGTCATTGAACGGCACCGTGCCGCCATCCGCGGGACGAAACAGCCCGTCCGCCCCCTTGACCGTCAGATTGTCAGGGATCTTCACCAGCTTAATCTGGGCAAATTCCTCCACAATGGTAATGTCCGCACCGGCCGGTCTCCCGCTTATCACCCCGTCATTGTTTATGGACACCTTGTCCAGGGGCACCGGAAGCACAATCTCGTTTCCGGAATCATCCAGAAGAATCTGACCGCCGGAGGTTTTAAGGACACCGTTCTCATCAATGGTCAGACTGCCGTTTCTGGTATAGGCCTCCGCCCCGTTGCGATCCTGCACCGCAAAGTACCCGTCTCCCCGCACCGCGAGATCAAGATCCCGTCCGGTGGTCATCAGGGTGCCGGATTCCAGGTTATAACCCGGTCTTTCCGTCATGGAAAAGGCCCGGGATTTAAAGCCGGGACCATAGGCATTGATGGTTCTGGCCTGTTCCAGATCCGCCTTGAAGGCCGTGGTGGATGCATTGGCCAGGTTATTGCCGTGAAGAGCAATGCCATGAAAGTTTTCCTTGGCGCCGGACATGGCGATATAGAGCATTCTGTCCATAATCATTACCTCTTGTGCTGGTATTCATAAAGAAGCAAATGTCATGCCAGAAAACTGAAAAATGAGGGGATATCAGAAAAAAGCTCAGGAAAAATCTGAGAAAAAAGAAGAAATCAGGGGGCGGGGCCCGAAAAACACGGACATAGTACCGCAAAAACGCCGGAAAACCGAACCTGACTGCCAGAAGCACCATGATAATCACACGGCGGCTCTCCCGAAGTGTCGGAATCCTGCCGGATCCCGACAAAAAACCGCCCCGGGGAGAGAACCGGGAGCAGTCCAAAGCAGCATTGTTAGGATTATCTGACGTTGAGGATGCTGTCCATCACCGTATTGTTAACCTCCAGCGCCCGGGAGTTTGCCTGATAGTGTCTCTGGGCAGTAATAAGTTCCACCAGCTGGGTTGCCAGGTCGGTATTGGATTCCTCCAGGGCGGACGACTGAATGGCGCCTGCGGTGCCGACGGTGGCCTGACAGGGAATGGCATCCCCGGAATCCAGGGACCTTCTCCAGCAGGTGTCACCGATCTGGGTAAGGCCCTGCGGATTCGCAAAATTCGCCATGGCCACCATGCCGAGCTTGGAACTGGTACCGTTGGAATAGGTGGCGCTGACAATACCCTTGTCGTCAATCTGCACATTGGTAAGCTGACCCACCGTGGAACCGTCCTGGCTTATGGCTTCCACCGAGAACGAGGTGCCGCCGTACATATGAAGATTCTTGCCGAACAGGAACTCAATCTGCTGATTCGCATCGGCGCCGGTGGTGATAATCTTGTCGCCGCCGAACGCATCAGCAGGGGCGGATCCCAAAGCCACGGTTTTAATGGTGGCCGGAGTGTAGCCGGTAATTTCACCCGAAGCAGGATCGGTCTTGATATTTCCCTTGTCGTCAAAAACAATCTGGGCGCTCTTAAGCTTAAAACCTGCTTTCGCAAGAGAAGACGGAGCCACAAAATCCTTTTCATTGCCGCCTTCAATGTCAATCGGCTTGTCATCGACAAACATGAACATCTGCCAGGTATTGGCTTCCGGCGATCCCTGAGCCGTCTGATCCTTGATAAAGTAATAGGTGGCGGTATGGGCCTCGCCCAGGGAATCGTAAATCTTAACCGAGGTGGAGGCATTAAAGGTGCCGGAATCCTGGGGATCAAAGAGCTGGACATTCATGTAGGGTGTATCTGCCGGCAGGGTCATGCTGGCATCCACCTTGGTGGTCTGCTCCGGAGATCCGGCAGAGCTGGGAATTCTCAGAGGATGCGTGGAATCCAGGCTCACCGATTTTACCGTGCCGTCATTATTGACGTCGTAAACCTGAAGATAGCTGCCCATGGAATTCACCACATATCCGTCCTCGTCGCACTGGAAAGCACCGGCCCGGGTATAGGTACGGTCCAGGGAATTGGCATCCGGAGCCAGCACAAAGAAGCCGTCGCCCTTTATGGACAGGTCCAGAGCGTTCTTGGTGGTGGTCAGGGAACCCTGGCTGAACTGCTGGGAAACGCAGGCGGTCTGAACACCGTTGCCCACGGCGGTACGGTTGTCGGTAAAAATGGAATTGGCATACATGTCCGCAAATTCCGCCCGGGAATTCTTAAAACCGATGGTGTTGACGTTGGCGATATTGTTTGAGGTAACATCAAGATGCTTCTGTGCCGCATTGATGCCACTTACTGAAATGCTCATTGACATACGAACTCTCCTTCCGTTGTCGTCGTTTAAAAACTTTCAGGACTGCTGCTTCCTGCATTTCGTTTAATGCAACACCTGTGCCATATCGGATTTTTTGACGCTTTATCAGTTAAAACCTAATTCAGATCACAAAATTCTGTAAATTATCCCGGATTATTTCCCGAAACTTTGTCAGGAATCCTGAACGTGCTCCGGGAAACACCGGATCTGCGGCAATGATTCCCGACATGTTTTTGCCGGCCCCGGGGAATACGGCGGCGGATTACCGCCGGTTTTCCGCCGCCGTAATGCCTTCATAATCTTTGATAAAGGGGAGGAAAAACGGCCTTCCGGTTTACATTCAGGGAGATCCCGTTAAAATAGGCCCCGGAACCGCCCCTTCCAAACGTCATCTCTGTCCCGGTTCCGCAGGTTTTGCCATTATGAATTCAGAGCATCAGAATACCGGCGCCGCCCCCGCGGTTCATGAACCCGAAAGCGGGTTCTGGAGTTCCGGCCGGCGTTTTTTGTGGAGTGCCGGCGCCACGGCAACTGCCTTCATGAGTCCCTTTCACAGTCAGACACTGTTCCTGAAAAGTCTTCTGTTCCTGCTTCTGGGGGTCGTCGCCGGTCCCGGCATCGCTCTCGTTACCCCGGCACTGTCAAAAAACGGGATCCTGCCGCCACTAAGAGATCCCCGAGCCCGACAAAAGCTCCGGGACTCTCTTAAAACAGCCCTGATACCGGCCCTGATTTTCGGAATTCTGACCGCTTATCCGCTGTTTTCCTGCCTGACGACCCTGCTTCATGACTCTCCGGAAATCATAAGATATCAGGAACGCCGGACGCTTCTTTGCAGCCTTGCCATCCTGACCACGGTACCGGGCCTGGTCTCCGGATATCTGATACTCGAGCTACGGGATCGCCTGCCCTGGCTCTCACGGAAAAGACTTCTTTCCGAAACCGCCCGTGCCCTGGGATCCAACATCTTTCAGCTGGGATTCTTCATCATTCTCCTGTTCTGGATATGCAATGTCCTGGTAATCACAGCCGAGCTTACCTATGGTATTCTGAATGACGAGCTTCTCCTGAAAACCTACAACATGCCGGAAGCTGTCAACCTGATTCCCTGGCCGCTGTGGAACGGCATTTTTCTGGCGTGGTTTCTGGGAAGCCTGAACGCCGCCTCCCGGAATGTCAGCCTGAAGCTCGCCGGAGATGCCGAAAACAGCATTCGGACCGGAGCCGGAGTTCCCCGAAAAAATGCCGCACTCCTGAAATAACCCGCCCCGAAACATTCGGCATCCAGGGCATGATCATTTATTAACAATCTTATACACAATCTTATGCACAAGATTCCGGCAATGTTATCCACAGCTTTAACGACAGAATCCCCTTAATAAGACGTTACAAATTTTCTCCGAAAGTAGCACGTGCCTGGACCTGCCCTTACTTCGGGAGTTCCGGTTGCCACCCCTGAAAAGCATAAAGGCAGAAACTCTCAGGTTCCTGCCCTTCTTTCGGGTCCTTCCGGAAAATGTCAGCGATTTTATTACCCGAAATTCCTGACCTCAGACATCTGGATAGTGCCACCGCCCTGGAGATTCAGCACCGTATCCTTGATACCGTTACCGAGAGTCACGCTGGAGACGGTACCGTAGCCGTATACCGGAATCGCCGTATTTGCGCCATTCTGCCTTCCGGTTACCGCAAAACTGTAGCTGCCGCTTTGCACCGTGTTGCCGTTCTTGTCGGTGCCGTCCCAGTAGAGATTGATGTCGCCGCTGCCGTCTCCCAGGTCGATCTCGTTCACCACGGCTCCGCTGGCATCGGTAATGGTGACCTTCATGCCGGTGGCGCCGGATCCGGCATCAATCATGAACTGGGTGGCGTCAGTTCCGTTAAAATAGGCGGTATTGGTGTTCAGCTTCACATCCTGTCCTACAAGTCCCGAAGCCATCAGAGCCTGTGACGAGGTAACATTGGCCGTAAGATCGCTGACGCTGTCATTGAGAGAGGCGATGCCGGAAACCATGTTGAGCTGCGCCAGCTGTGTTACCATCTGGGAATTGTCCACCGGATTGGTGGGATCCTGATACGACAGCTGTGTGGTAAGAAGACTCAGAAACTCCTCCTGCCCCAGAGTGCTGTTACCCTTTTTGGCCGCCTCCGCCTCGTTCTGCGCCTTGACCGAACTTACCGTACTGAGTCCGATGCTATCATAAACCGACATAAACTACCCCCTGTTAGCTTGAACTTCCCAGCTTAAGTGTCTGAAGCAGCATCTGCTTGGCATTGTCAGCCACCTGCACCACGGTCTGATAGGAACGGCTGGCACTGACCATATCGGCCATTTCCTCCACCGGATTGACATTGGGGCGGAAAATATAGCCGTCCCTGTCAGCCAAAGGATGATGCGGCATATATTCCCTGATGGGATCCAGCGCAGACTCGGTAACCTCCCTGACCTGCACTCCCATACCCTGGACGGCCCCCATGCTCTTTTCCGCCTCCATAAGGACGCTGGCAAAAACCGGCCGTCTGGCACGGTAAGTATCTGCCGCATTGGAGGTTATGCTGTCCGCATTGGCCAGATTTGACGCCGTGGCGTTAAGACGGATGGACTGCGCCGCCATGGCGGAACCGGCAATATCTAAAACTCCGTAAAGACTCATTTTAAATACTCCTTCTATTCACCGCTGAGAACACGTCTGAGATTGCTGATTTTGCTGTTCAGAAAGGTCAGGGTCGTCTGATAGTCAATGCTGTTGCCCATATAGGCCATACGTTCAACGCTTACATCCACAGTATTGCCGTCGCCGGTGTCCGGCTGCAGCGATTCCCGGAACACCCGGGTACCGTCAAGCCTCATGTCCGCGCCGGGCAGATGCTTCTGGTTTGTTACAGCAAGATTCGTGCCGGAATGAACCCCCTGCTCATTAAGAGCCCGATCCATGGCAGATTTGAAATCAAGATCCTGAGCCTTATAGCCCGGGGTGTCGGCATTGGCCAGGTTGCCGGCCAGAATTTCCGCTCTTTTGTTTCTGATATTGAGAGCCCGGGTATGAACCCCGAAGAGATTGTCAAAAGAAATGCTCATAAGTCTGTCTCCGCCAAATCGCTGACACCAGTGTCATCTCCGAACAGAATGATACAAGATTCGTGCCATGCCATCCGGCATTCAGAAAAGACAACAGGACGGAGACTCAGCCGAGACGTCTGAAGATAATACCAGGATTCAGACGGATCATCTCAAAGCAGTCCTCAATGCCGGTCATAAACTCGGAGCTGCCCAGAAACAGGTAGCCGCCCGGCCTTAGCATTTCGGCAAAGCTTTTGACAATGCGGAGCTTTTCCTCTCGGGAAAAATAAATAAGAACATTGCGGCAGAATATGATGTCAAACTCCCCCAGAACCAGAAGGTTCCCCAGAAGATTAAGTCTCTTGAAGGTCACCATGCTGCGAATGCTTTCGGAAATCCGGCAGGCTCCGGTCTCCTCGTCCCAGACCTCGAAAAACTCCTGTTTTCTCTCGGCGCTGAGACCGCGGGACATGGACAGGGAATCGTAAACCCCTTTCTGGGCAATCCCCAGCATGGAATCGGAAATGTCGGAGGCTACAATGTCAACCACGGAGGATCTGAGTTCCGGAAGCCTTTCCGCCTGCTCCCGGACGATCATGGCTATGGAATAGGGCTCCTGCCCCGAGGAACATGCCGCCGACCAGATCCGGATCCGGTTCCGATCCCGGATTACCTCCGGAAGAATCCTGCTTCCCAGGGTTTCAAAGGGATACACATCGCGAAACCAGAAGGTCTCGTTGGTGGTCATGGCATCAATTACGGTTCTTTCAAGAGTCAGGCTGTCCCCGCGCACCACCTTCTGCAGGAGGTCATCAAGGCTGGAAACGCAAAACTGCGACAGCAGAGACACCAGACGGCTTCTTATAAGATATTCCTTATCAGCCCCCAGAACTATCCCGCAGCGCTCCTGCAAAAAAGCACAGAACGCTCTGTAAATCTCCGGACTTATTGACCAGTCAGCTGCATTGTTCATCAGTTATTCCGAATTGCCTGAAAAAGCTCTTCTTCCCCCTCGTCCATCAGTTTGCGCACGGCCTTTGCCAGCTCGTCAGGATTGAACTTGGCAATAAAGTTATCCGCACCGACCTTTTTGACCATGGCCTGATTGAACACCCCGGAAAGAGAGGTATGGAGAATGACTTTCAGAACCGCCAGCTTGGGATCCTGACGAATATTGGCCGTTAGGGTGTAGCCGTCCATTTCCGGCATTTCGATATCCGAAATAAGAAGCCCGATCTGCTCCTGAATCGGACCTTTATGCGCCAGCTCCCGGAGCTTGTCCAAAGCCTGCTGACCGTTTTCCACCACAATGGATTCCAGATTGATGGACTTCAGGGCGCGCTTGACCTGATTCCGGGCCACGGAGGAATCATCAGCCACCATAACCTTGCGGACGATCTTCGGTCTGTTCGGCATTTTGGACTCGATTTCCGCTTCCTCCTTCCGGAACTCCTCGACCACAGTTTCACTGACGTTCTTGTCGTTCGGGGCAATCTCGTCCAGAATCTTTTCCACATCAAGGATTTCCACCAGCTGCTTGTCCACCTGGGTTACCGCCGTCAGATAATTGGTCTTGCCAACCACCTTCGGAGGCATAATGGAACTCCAGTCCAGGTTGACAATTCTGTCAACCCCTCCCACCAGAAAGCCCTGCACGGATCTGTTGTACTCCGTGATTATGACATAGCTGTGTTCCAGCTCGTGATTCATTTTTCCGCCGATGGCCAGCCCCATGTCGATTATGGAAATGGTCTGTCCCCGAACATGGGCCACACCCCGCACGTTCCTGTTAAGCCGTGGCATGGAAGTGAGATGCGGACACTCCAGCACCTCCTTCACCTTAAACACGTTTATTCCGTAAAGCTGCTCCCGGCCCGGCAGACGGAAAAGAAGAAGCTCTAACCGGTTCTGCCCTACAAGCTCAGTCAGCTGATTGACCGAATCCAATACTCCAGCCATAAATTCTCCTTATCCCCGGCACGGAATCCGCCATCCCGGAAGCCAATCCGTGTCCCTGCCCTGCCAGCCGCAGCAAGTAAGCTTCACACAAACAGGGAGCATGGTTCCGATCTTGCATACCGCTCTTTACATAGGAAGTTTGCCTTATCATATAATATTGTCATGTTATTGACAGTTCCGGTATTTCCAAAGAGCGATTTTATAAAATGGATAACACTTTTTTTATATCTCTTGCCCTCCTGACGGCAGTTTCATGCCTTTCCGGCATCCCGGGAGACTGCCTTGCGGACAGCGAATACAATCAGGAGCTTGCCGAGGAAGCCCGGGACTGGCTCGAGGGTGAGCTCGTCCTGGAGGATGGCGAAACTGCCGAAATATCCATGGCCTCCGCTCCCAGACGGGACTACCCGGTATGCGAGGGAGAAGTAACGTTTTCCGTGGCGGCTGACAAAATCCGCAAGAACAATTCCATCAAAACAGAGTGTAAAAGCGATACCACACCGTGGCACTTTTACATTACCGCCAGAGTTGTCATAAAAACCCCTTTTGTTACTGTGATTGCCGCCGTGCCGAAAAACAGTGTTCTCACCCGGGACAACCTGACCACCGGTTACATGGACAAGATACTGAACCGCGGCACCTCCTTTACGGATCCCTCGCTTCTGGACGGCATCCGGACCAAGCGGGACCTAAAACCCGGTCAGCCGGTGCTCAGTAACCAAATCTGCGTCATCTGTCAGGGTGATGAAATCGATATCGAGGCTGCCGGAGACAGCTTCAGCATCCGAACCCGCGGAGAAGCCATGCAGGACGGCTCCTACGGCGACTACATCCGGGTGAAAAACAGCAAAAGCGGCAAAACTGTCAAGGCCCGGGTGGTGGATTCCTCCCTGGTGCGCATCGACATGTAGCTCCGGAATTCGCTCCGAATAATCCGGATGGCCGGATACCGTTTTGCGGCATCTGTCAAAAAATCCGGATTTTTTTCCGATTTTCCCGAAAACACCCTAAAGATATTTTTATTCCTGCCGCTACAGGCGTAAGAGACAACCCTCATTTTGACGAAATGCCCCCGGGGCTGAGGAGTTACAAAATGTCCATTGATATAATGAACAACCAGAGTCTGTCCGTGCAGCGGCAGGTGCAGACCGGTTATGTAAAGAACGGCGGAACCGCTGCCAGAACAGTCGAAACGGCAGGCGGCGACAGCGACAATGTCAGAATCACCGATACCGCCCAGACCATGAGCGCCGCCGCGGCAAGAGCATCAAAGTCAGACGGCATTGATCCGGCAAAGGTGGAGGCCATCAGAAAAGCCATAGAAAGCGGCAGCTATCATATCGACTTTGAAAAAATGGCCAGCCATATTCTGGCCAGCGAAAAGGATTTTGCCGAAGCTCTTTCCTGATCCCCCAATCCTCCGCGAGAACCGTGGCTGACGCTGCGGTTTTTGTGTTTCTCCGCTTTCCCGAGTCGCCTGAAGCCACAAACCGGAAGTCTTAACAAAATTACAAAATGGCAGATTTAACAATTATCAAAAATATCAAACAGGATGGACAACCTCGCATCAAATGAAGGTTGATTGCCACAGTGAATAATTGCAGTTACGATAACAGTTACAAATAGTTTGAATTATTAACTGTAACAGTTACATTATTTCCGTTAACAATTATGAATACTCAAATGGTAATATGAAACATCTCAGGAAAAATATTTCCTCGCTTCCAAATGCCATCAAAACCGGATTCATCATGGGGATCAGGATTGCTGGAGTCTCTCAAGATACATAGGACGGTCGGCTTCAGGAATATCCATTGCTTCAAATGCCTGTTGTACATTGCACCTCAGTGTTGACATTATCGCCCTGATACTGCCAAGCATTTTCACAACCATCTCTTCACGACCTTTCTCCAACCCCAGTTTCTCGCCTTTCTCCAACCCCAGTTTCTCACCTTTCTCCAACCCCTGCTTCTCGCCTGCCTCAAAATACATATCACCCAAACTGTCCATTTTCTCCAACCTCTTAACTATCTTCTTCATAGGAATTTTAAACTCATCTTGCAATATTTTCTTGCGTTCTTCAAGCGGTTTATCATTGATCAGTAATGCACCAAGCAATTTCATGACGGGATGACAATTGTCGGGATCCTTGTTACAGAAATTGATAATGACCGCATTCATTTTGCTGTCCGGCATCGTCATCCATTCAGACGGCTTACCGGATGACTCGTAATTGTCAAAGCGGAACCTACCCATATAGTTGTACCCGCTCAGAACCGGACAAACCCATATTGAATAAACCTTGAGAATGTCATCGTACATGGCATTGAAAAACTCGGTACGGTTCTGACGGGAGATCAGCCGCGACAGATAGTATGACACCCGGTTCATGAGCTGATAATTCAAGTCAATCACTGACTGAATCTCCAGATTTATGATGAGTTTTCTTTTCTCTTTGCCCTTGCCGGCAACAACGTAAAAGAGCAGATCAAACCGCACTGATCCTTCTGAGGGCGTAACATCTTCCGTGTTCACTCCCACAATTTTGGAGTCGGCCCGTGTGCCGCCATCAGAGGAGTCATCATCAGGCATTTCCCGGTCAACAGCGATCAGGTCAACGGCTATTGGGCCGTCAATCCGCTTTCTGGCAATTTCCGCAATGGTACATTCCGATAATTCTTTGACGCACGCCTTCAGAATATGAGCTACAATAACCTTGTTGGAAAGAAGCTCCTTGGCCACGGCATCAAAAGATTCCTTTCCGGCTTTCTTTGTCAGTCCGGGTTTTCTGCTGCGACATATCTTCTCCTTCATTCTGGGAATTACTCTGTTCCGCCTTCCTTTAAGCCCTTTGCCGTCAAGTTTTTTTAAAGAACCGGCAATTCCGGTATCTGTTTCATGCTCTCCGGCAGCCTGTCCCTGGTTCCCGGTATCATCGTTAATATCTTCTTTCATAAAGTTATCCCGCTATAAAACATCACTGAGAGAAAAGCAATTCCCTCTTTATTCTTGCTGTTCCGAAGCTTCCCCGGGGGCAGTTGCCCCGCATTCTGAAGCAGATATTTATGGTTAAATCAGTTTCGGATAGCATTACTATTGCATCCGAAAATTTCAGATGCCTGTCCGAATTTTTTCACATAACAAAACAGACACTAATTCTATCATGCATTTGCTGTTAAGCATAACATTTTTGTTGTACATGCTATATTACACGTATATATGTAAACAAAATTGCATTTTATATGAATTTCACAATTGCTGCCGAGAACCCCAGAACCTGGCAGCTTCTTATCATCCCATGCCAATTTCTGCACCGAAAATCATGGCTGAATCTCTTTCGCCCCCCAAACAGAAATACTCGACAACCTGGATTTTTTCGAGCTGTTTCATATTGATCATTACGACAAATGAACAGGTGTCTGTTGATTGTTCATTCCACGAAGAACAGAATAATCCCCCGTTTTTTCAGCAAAGAGACACTGCTTTGAATGCATGTTAATCAGTTTCAGCAGTTAATATGAAATCAGCCCAAGTTTTTTCTTCCGGAAATGCCGCCGCCGGAGTACCATGTCCGGGAAAGGCGGCAAAAAAAATTCCACATCTCCGCGGTATCCGCACAATCAAGGACAGCACACTTATGGCAGAACGCACCATCAGGGAAATTCTTAAAGAGCAGGCCCAGCTTCTGGCCCGGCTTGAAGAGGCACTGGATCAGGAATTCAGCCTTCTCAAAGAAAGGAAGGCCCTAGAGCTTCCGGAGCTCTCAAAGGTAAAAACCGATATTCTCCTTAAAATTCAGACCAACGACAGCTCCATAAAGAACCATCCGGAAAAGGATCTTCTGAAAACCGATCTTCTCAGGGCCAAAAACCTGCTTCTGGACCGCCTGGCGGAGGTAAAACGCAAGAATGAGGTCAACGGCCGGCTCATTGAGCTTAATCTGGCCGCCAGCAGGAGACTGTCATCTTCACTGGTGCAGATCCGGGACACCTCCACCGTTACCTATGACGAAAGAGGCAACAAGAACGCCCTGGCCGGATTGCATCTGGACTTCGAGGCCTGATTCCGAAAGCGAAGTCCGCATTCCCGGGGCGGAAAAGTTCCAAACCCGGATTACCGGGCCTTACAGCGCCCCCCGCATTTTGTAAAGATCATAGATAAGCCTGCTGTCCAGCTCCAGCTCGGTGACATAGGTGTTGTTAAGAGGATACGAACGGATCACCCGGGCACCCTTGATAATTCCGGCCGTTCTGGCCCGAAGCTCGTTGTCGGTCTGAATATTGTCCCGGAGATCGGTGTTCGCGATAAGCTGCTGCCCGAACACCTGTTCACTGAGTTCCCGGTAGGCATCAAGCTTGGAGGCTCTCATGGCCTGGAGAATCCGGTCGTCCCCGGTAGGCCCCGGCTGTCTTGAGATAATGGCATAGCCGGTGGCTCTCATTATCGGATAACGGGACAGCTCCTGAACGCCATTGCCGTCATATCCGGAGGAACAGCCTCCCGTCAGAAAAAGAAGACTCCCCAGGACTGCCGTCGCTATTAAAGTTTTCATATAGCCCCCTTGCTATCGTCTGTCATACTGACTCTGGTTTCTGACATCCCTGATAATGGTGTCGTGATAAAGCATGCTGGATGCCGGGTAGATTTCAGGATTCACGCATTTGGCACGGCATGAGGACATCCCGTTGCAGTAGGCGCAGGGAATGTCCGAATTGCCGCGGCTGGTAGCCTCGGTGCCGTTCACCCGCCGGGAAGCGCTTTCCGTCCCGGCGGAAACGGAAGTACTGCGGGAAGCCTGATCCGGCTTTCCGGAGTTCCTGCCGGCTGCCGGCTTTGCCGGGCCGCGGGATGACGGTTTTCCGGCAGCTGCGGCAGACGCACCTCCGGAAGCCTTCCGATCCGTTTTCTGCACTGCCGGACCTTTCCCGGAAGCCCGGGAAGCCTGAGATGCCGCGCCGCTCTTCTTATTCTCCTTTTCGGCAGCTTTGCTCATGGCCGGATCGTATACGGGTCGATCGCCGCAGGTCCGGGGATACTTGCGATAGCATTCCGGAAGATCCTCGTAGGGAATAAAGATATCCGAAGCTCCCTCCACCACTGAATTTTTCATATTCACAAGACGGCCGTAAATCATAACCCCGTCATCGTTACGGCTCATTGTGCCGCTTAAAATGTGAGTTATGTTTGCCTTGCCGGCAAGTTTTTGCCAGTTCCGACTGTAGATATAGTCGCCGTTAGGGGTAATCTCCAGCCAGCCGGTAAGCTTGTACTCCAGAACCCGATACCCCTGCCGGTGCAGTCCGGCCACAAAATACTCCGCGAGCTCCCGGCCCAGCCAGTCGGTATGCTCCAGCGACGCCACATCCACAGGGGTGGCAATGGCCACCCGCGGCTTCTCGCCGGAATCCGGAACGGACCTCGCCACTTCCTCCACCAGTCTGTCGGCATATGGCTTGAGCCCCTCCCGGGATCGCTGCCGCAGTGCCTGTTCTTCGGCGGCTGCCGGATTCTGCACCGGTGCCGGAGGCGGAGGCGGAGAGGAACAGGCTGTCAGGCCCATCAGCATAAACACCGCCGCACTGTATAAGAACGTTTTTATCATAAATGTATCCTCTGTCCTGTACCGGGATGATATTTTTTTGGCACATCTCCTCTGGTATGTATAATGCAATCATTATGCCGGGAGTCAATTTTCAGGAAGTCATCACCATGCTGAAACATATCATTATTCTGCTCTTCCTCTTTCTTGCAGGTACAGAGACCGCCCTCGCCCAGTGGTTCGAGGCGGAAGGTTCGGCCCAGATCCGCAACGGAGATGCTCCGGCAGCCAGACAGGAAGCCATTGACGATGCCATGCGTCAGGTGATGCTGGAATCGGGTTCGTTCATTACCTCCAGCCAGAATGTCCGGAATGGCGTAATCTCCGATGACAGTTTCAACATCGCGGCATCCGGCAATATCAGACAGTATATCCTGCTTTCCGAAAAAAAGGACGGCAGCTTCTTCAGGGTAAAAATCAGAGTGTTTGTGGACACGGTGCAAAATCAGTGCCTGGGAGCCGCCTGGAAAAAAACCGTCATGCCGGTGCTCTTTACCTATGATTCGGAGCAGTATCAGGAAAGCATGCACGGACTCCAGGGAATCAATGCCGAAATCACCAAACTGGTTACCAGAAGCATCTCCGGATTCGGCGGGGTCATCGGCAGATCCTACTATGACAAAAACCTCGGCATTGATCCGCTCCGGCACGCTCCGGACAGCAAAAGGCTGGATGCCACGCTCCGACAGCTGTCACGGAATTTTGACACGGAATATATTCTTGCCGGAGTCATCAGGGATCTTTCCCGTTCCCGTCCGGACGACGGCTGGCTGAACCGCACCTTCGGAAACGATATCCGGCAGTTCGGGATCAGCTTTTACCTGTTTGACGGTCTGAGCGGCGAAATGATATCCGGAAGCGACTACCGCGGCGCTGCGGAATGGAAGGCAGAGTACGGCAAATCCGGAGTGCAGAGCCGGGAGTTCTGGGATTCCCCTTACGGTCAGGAGGTCAGAAAGGTGATGGAAAAGGGAACCCGGGAAGCCGCACAGCTCGTGGCCTGCCGCCGCCCCCTGGCCCGGATTCTGAAGGTTGATTCCGCCACCGGCAACGTGCTTGTCAATCTGGGCAGCCGGAACAATCTGAAGCAGGGCACCAGATTCTTTATCGATCACCGGGGCATGTTCACTGACAAGGACGGCAATCTCCGCTTTACCAGCGATCGCGCCAAAACCCCCCTGAAAACAGTGGAAGTTTACGACAGCACAGCGCTTCTGTCTCCTATCGGCACCGCCAACGGCAATGTGCAGATCGACGACATCGCGCAGATCGAATAGGGAGACCGGAACGCAAAACTGCCGGAGCGTTTTCACCGGCAGAAGCATGACATGACAGAATCAAAGCTACGGCGCTTCCATCCGGCTCAGAAGATTCCGCACTCTTTCGGTCCAGTTCTTCTGGTTTTCCATAATGCGGAGATTCTGACTCCGGGACTCGTTAAGCTCGGACTCGAGAGCACTCTTTTCATCGGAAAGCTTCTTCACCGCCTCCCGGAGCTCATCCCGCTCCTTTTCGGAAGCCTGAAGAGCAGTGATGCGCCCCTCCAGCATATCAAAAAATTCATTAAGCTCGCCGGCATTCATAAAAAGCTCCCTGTCGTCCGCTATTCCCGATCGTCTACCAGCCCCTGCTCCAGCATCCAGTCCCGGATTCCGGAAACTGCCGCCGCATCCGTCAAAGGAGCATATGACTCGTCAGGAGTGCCGGGGGCATGAAGAGGCAGCCCGTTCGCTTCTGCATACTCGATATACTGTCTGGCAAAGGCCAGGGAATTGGTATAAAACTCCACCGTATTATCAGGCTCCTGACTCATGACGCTTTCGAAGGACTTGTCAAACCGCCAGTGTCTGAGAATCGCCGTGCCCAGAGGATACCTGATTTTATCGGAGGCAGTTCTGAGTGCGTCATCTTCCAGACTGTAGCCTTTGCCCTGGGCCAGAACGTAGGTATCCACCTCCACCAGGAACGGCAGATAACCGATGTTCAGAAGCGCACTGGCCAGCACCACATAGTCAAAAACCAGATTCGGCATGATGCCGTAACGGATACTGCAGATCGTCAGCGCATAGGAACAGATCATAAATCCCCGGGTCAGTTCGGCATGACAGTATTTGACCACCACCGGATTCCGGAAGTAAAAGCTCTGTTCAATTGCCAGGGCCAGAGCCATGGACACCGTGCTGTTCAGCCCGATACGGCTTATGGCTGCAGGAAGGGAAGTGATGGTGGTACCGGGGTTGGAATACCGCAAGGTCTGTGACATTCTGATCACCTGAGCGGTAACTCCGGTATCGGAGCCAATCACCCGGGCCAGCTCCTTGGTGGTAAGATTCGGGTTGCCGACCAGACGGCTCAGCTTGCTTACCAGCTCCGGCATGGCCGGGATCATCAGGTTGTCGTTTTTCAGGGAAGCCGCCAGTCTGTTGACAAGCATATCCAAATCAGAAGTAGATGCCATGAAAAAAATCTCTCAGTAAAACAGAAGATTGCCAGTCCCGTCATGCGGAGACTGACCGCATACTTGTAATATCGGCGGTCCCGCGCCGCCGCAAAGCCGGGGATTCGTTTATGATTTCCGCGCATTTCCGCATATAGTATCCTTAAAAACCGGCTTTCTGTTAGAATAATACTACAAAACAGTTTTTTAATTGCTAACGAGGCTCAATTTTCCGGCATTTCCCGAATACCGGAGTTTATTCCGGCCTCACGAATTCAACCTATGATCATTACAGATGAAATCAGGCACCGGTTCCGGGGCGTTCGGGCCGTATACGGAGAAGACGCCTTCCGGAATTTCGCTTCCTCGCACGTGTTTATTGCCGGAGTCGGCGGCGTGGGATCCTGGTGCGCCGAATCCCTGATCCGATCCGGCATCGGCAAAATCACCATGCTGGACTGCGACACCATTGAAGACAGTAACTCCAACAGGCAGCTCCATACCATGCAGAGCACCCTGGGACAGCTGAAGGCGGCCGTGCTGGAAAAAAGGTTCTCTGACATAAACCCCCAGGCCGAAATCCGGATTGTTACCTCCAGACTGACCGTTGCCGGTTTGGCGGAAACGATTCCGGAGAATGCGGATATCTATATCGATGCCATTGACGATCTGCCGGCAAAGGCGTCCCTGATTCATTTCGTGCACCGCCGGCTGAAAAGAAAAATCATCGTCTCCGGAGGAGCCGGCGGCAAAAAGAACGCCGGACTCCTGAAAACCGCCGATCTGTCCGCTACCTGCAACGATGCCCTGCTTTCCAGACTCCGCAGTATTCTCCGCAGGGAATACGGCTACCCGGCAGCTCCGGAACCCATGGGACTTGCTGCCGTGTTCAGCACTGAAAAGGGCGTGTCCGGAAAGGAGGCGTCTCCGGAAGGAGACGACATTCCGGCATTCGGTGCACTCATGTGCGTTACCGCCTCCGCTGGTCTTATGATCGGCAGCGAGGTTCTGAAGTACCTCTCGGAAAACCGCCCTCCGGTTCCGGCCCGCAGCGAATAACGGAATTTTTAGGGACTGCCCAAAGTTATCATTACAACGGAGACATATTTTTATGGATCGTGAAAAGGCCAAGGAATATCTTAAAAGCATGCTTCCCCGGTATCTGAAAACCAGGGGAATTCTGACCGGAGGATACTTTAACTGCCTGAACCCGGCACATCGCGATTCCCGCCCCATGATGAGCTTCAATCCCAAGGACAACACCGTCCACTGCTTCGGGTGCGGCGCCACCTATGACATCTTCGGGGTTCTGGGAATTACCTGCGGCTTAAGCACCTACGCCGAGCAGTTCAGCAGGGCCTGCGAACTTTTTCTGCCCGAGGAGGCCATTCAGCCGCCCCAGATCAGGACATCCGGAATCCGCCAGGTCGGTTCCCGCGCTCAGCCGGAAAAGGCCGTTGACTATTCGGCATATCTCCGGGAATGCGCCGCCAGAGTCCGGGATACCGAATATTTCAGGGATATCGGACTTTCTCAGGATATCATTCAGAAATACAATCTCGGAATGGATCCCGAATTCAAGGGAGCCAACGGCGACACCTTCCCGGCGGTGATTATCCCGCACGGCATCTACGGATTTCTGGCCATAAATCTCGAAGAACCGGAAGACAGTGCCTTCAGACTCTATTACGGCCGGGACAGTCTGTTTAATCCCCTGATTCCTCCGGATGCGGATCGGCTGTTTATCACTTTCACGGAACTGGAGGCTCTGGCGCTTCTGGAGGTCAAGGCTCCGGTAATCGCCCTGGGAAACAGCGCCAATATCGGCGAGCTTATCACGGTAATGAGTCAGCTGCCGCTTAACCGCACCTGCTATCTGGTGGATTCCGGAGATCCGGACTGGCGCGGGCTCGCCGAAATCATCAGGAGCGAACTGACATCGCTTGGCATCAGATGCGAAACACTCAGCCTCTCGTACCCCTGGCAGAATGTGGCGGAATACCTGACCCGGGATCGGGAGGACTTCGAACAGCGGCTCCGGAACCTGGATCGGATCATCCATGCCTCCGGAAAAAGGCTTCCGGAAATCCTGCGGTTTTCGGCGGTAACGGATGACGAAAGCTTTATGGAACCGTCATTTCTTCCGGGAATCTATGCCATATGCGCCTCGCCCGGGATAAGACGCCGCCTCATCGCTTCCTGGGTGCTCCGTGCGGATCCGGAAAGCATGCACTATATCTACGTTTCCGGAGAACGGGACTGGATGCTTCTGGGACAGCATATCTACGAAGGATCGCAAATCGTAAATGAGAAGTATTCGCTCCAGTTCCCGAAAATAGAACTGGCCATGACCGGAGACATTTCCTCCCCTGGAGATGCCGCCCTTGAAATAACCAATCTGATTCTGGCACGCCGCATCAAAAACGAAACTGAAAATACCGTTCTCATCAATGCGGATCGCCACGGGAATGCGGACGCGCGGTGGCACTGGTATCTCTCTCTTCTGAATGAGCTTTCGAAAAGACTTTCCGCTTTGGAACTGGCAGTGGTGGTCTTCTTCAGAAAAAGCGAGTGCGAGCTGGCTTCCGAAGTGGGAAATCAGGTTTTCCGAATCACTTCCGTCCTGGACTGCGATACCGCTCCCGGGAGCGATGAGGAAGCTGACACCATGGCGGCCACGATACTGACCCGGGAAAACAGCGGGGAACCGGTGTCCTTTGAAATAAGGCTGGAGTGACCGGAATCAGCCCCGGCAGCGGGAACTGCCAGTCCCCTAAAATTTCCGAATAATCCCCGGAATCACAAAATAATGGACAAAACGTTCCAAATTGCTATAATTGCCGTGCTTTCTCCCCATAGTTAAATGGATATAACGGCCCCCTCCTAAGGGGCAGTTACAGGTTCGATTCCTGTTGGGGGGGCCATCCGGTTCCCGGAGAGTCCGTTTTCTTTCACGTCCCTTCGTTTTTCTTCATCTTCGTTAAGATTCCGACTGACTGCAGGTCTCCTGATTTCCTTCCGAATCCCCGGATACCAGCCTGAGAGCCTCTTCCAGAACCTCGATTCCGGCCCCCGGAAGATGCTGATTCATGCTGAGATACTGCCGGAATTTGCGGGCATTGGGACATGACTGGAACATCCCCGTAAAATGCCTGGTTATATGCTTGAGAAGCTCGCCCCGCGAAAGCTCCCGCTCAATATAGGGATACATGTCCCGGATAACCTGCGCCCGGCTGCGGGGGCCCGGAGCACCGGCACTGCGGCTGTCACCGAATATTCTGAAATCGGCATCCTCCAGAATATAGGGATCCCGGTAAAGAGCCCGCCCCATCATGACGCCATCCACATGATTAAGATGCTCCTGAGCATCATCAAGGTCCATGATATTGCCGTTTATCCCCACAAACAGTTCCGGAAAATCCTGCTTTATCCGGTAAACAGCCTCATAATCCAAAGGGGGTTTTTCGCGGTTATCCCGGGGACTGATATCAAGACAGGCATTTCTGGCATGAATGATCACCCCGTCCGCTCCGGCATCCCGAATCGCCGAAACCAGTCTGAAGGTAAAATCGTATCCTTTAAGATCATCAACTCCCAGCCGGGTTTTTACAGTCACCGGAACCGAAACGGCATCCTTCACGGCCCGGATTACCTCTGAGAGAAGAGGAAGGTTCTTCATCAGCACCGCTCCGAAGGTTCCGGCCTGCACCCGTGACGAGGGGCATCCGGCATTGATGTTGATTTCGTCATACCCCCGGCTTTCTCCGATTCTGGCGGCTTTGGCCATATCATGAGGATCGGAGCCTCCAAGCTGCAGCGCCACGGGATGCTCGAAATCATCAAATCGGAGATAGTCCCGGCTGCCGAAAATAATCGCCCCCGTGGAAATCATTTCGGTATAAAGATAAAGGTGCCGGGAAAGAGTTCTCAGAAAATACCGAAGATGCCGATCCGTAAGATCCAGCATGGGTGCAAGAGACAGCCGGGCTTCCGGCAGGAGATGTCTTCTGGAATTCATTTGCAAAGTCCTTGGCTTAAAGCCGATTAAAAATCCGGGGGCATCGGAGTCATATTCGGAAAACCGGAACCAGATAGCTCTGCCCGTCCTGATCTCGGTATACCGAAGGTTCCGGGTATTCCGCAATGGTGGCATTGATGGCCATGGCTATCAGCCGGAAAAAAGCCTGCGGGAACACTGGAAAGTAGCCTTAAAAAAGGAAAAAGGCCGCTTTTGGGAGAGTCTTCGTGGCCGTCGGCAAAAGTCACACCGGCAGGACCGCCGAGATTTCCGGCAACATCCGATCATAATCACTGATAAAAACACCGGCAACGGTTCAGAATAAGCACCAAAGCCCCGGCGGAAATCTCCGAGCGTCCTGAACAACGGAATTTCTGCCAGGAACGCAAGAAGAAGGAAAAAGCCGCAGGGAGGCCTTTCGTTGAAAGCAAAAAGACGGAGACTCCCCCGGCAAAACATATAAAACTCCCGATGAAGCTCTTCCGGAACCTACTGGTCCGTTGATTGCTGAAGAATTACATGCCCCTCAGGACCCGGATTATCCTTCTCCTCCTTACGCCTGAGTTCGTTCTTTTTGATTCTCTCGATTTCAGCCGGAATCGCATCGGCATCATACCCCAGAAGCAGAAGCTCCCGGGACAGATCCGCATGGTTTATGGCATACACCAGATCCCGCGCCCAGTTAAAGCCGTTCCGGGAATCGCTGTCGCTGATCACCCCTCGCAGGGAATTCTCATACTTCTGTGCCGAGGAAATATTTTTTCTGAGGGCGGACAGGTTACCGTAACGCTTGGACCACATCAGAAAAAATTCGATGTTCTTAAATGCTTCGGCGTTTTCCTGAAGCTCCAGCTGCTGCCTGGCCAGATGATAGGCATATTCGTAATTACGGTTTTTAAGGAGCGTCTGATAAAGATCCGCCGCCTCCCTGATGCTGTCCCGGGAGTTGGAACCGAAGGTCAGAGTTTCCGCAAACTGGGCCGTGCATGACAGATCCTCGCCGGGTTCAAAACGCAAACACTGCCGGAACAGATCCCTGGCCTTGTCAACATCCCGGGGCACTCCGAGACCGTTCCAGTACAGAACCGCCAGATACCTGTAGGCCATGACGTTTCCGGAATCCACAGCCTGTTCCAGATATTTTCTGGCCTGATCCCAGTCTCTTACCGTTCCCTTTCCCTTGAGATACATGTACCCGAGATGCATTGCCGCCTGTGCATCTCCCTTTTCGGTTTCATTTTCGCAAAGGGTAAAGGCATTGTCATAACGCTCTTCGGAAATCGCCCTGAAACAGGTATCGTTATTAATGTCGCCGGCAACTGCAGCACCGACGGATACCACGGTTCCAAGACAAAAAAACAGGTTCCTGAAAAAATTAAGGTTCATAGCCACTCCGGGAAATAAGGATACGTCTTCAAAATAATGACCAGCTTTCAGATTTTAAAAAAAGATGCTCGTTTTATCCACCACTTTACAACAGACCATGATTAAAACGATATCTGCCGGAAGATAATATCTTAAGCGCGGGAAATGAAATTCCAAAACCAAAAGAACAATGAAACAGAAACAGCGAGAAGAAAAACAACAAGTAAAGAAGAGAAACCAGAAAATCTGGTACCAAGAGAGGGACTTGAACCCTCACGGTATCACTACCGGTGGATTTTGAATCCACTGCGTCTACCAATTCCGCCATCCTGGCCCGTTAAAAGCATGCTAATTATACAGGTAATGGCAGCTTTTGCAAGGATTTTCGAGAAAAAAGCAAAACCACCTTACTGTTCACACCACTTCAAAACTGACATCTCCATTTATGACCATGATTTGCAGACATAAATCAACAGTGAGGTGACATACTCGAAAGCTTTCAATTCCAAAGACAATAAATATCTGTATTTCTTCAGGGACCGAAATCAGACTGCCATCGAGGATAAAGACTGGCTGAAACATCATAATGGTGAAAACAGGGTGCATTATGATGCCGTGTTTAAGGACAAGCAATCGGAATTTGGCACAATTCTGCTGGAAAGCGACTTGGAACTGCCTTCCTTAAATGGCTTATAAGACACGCTATGCAACGATTTTAGTTTAACTACAAAAATGATTGAGACACTACACCGGCATTTCGGGAAAGTTGTATTTAACGATATGCCTGACACTGCAGATGCCGAAAATTCTGAATAGCAGTGCCTGCTGACCCCATAGATGTCGGGAGGCTTTGCCCCCGGGAAGATTTACCTCGAATCTGTTTTGCTCATGTCCGAAACCGGGGTTCCCGTTTTTTTTATCACGCTGTTTGGGGACATGCTACATTTTGTGGTAAAACTGAATTCAGGAGTGCCAAAGAACACAACAAAACAGGAGATGAGAATATGGGAAAAACGATACTTGATAAAACGATGATGCTCAGGCTCCCTTTGGCAACAACGGGGTTCTCTGTTATCAGAAACAGTAAAATTTATGTCGATAAAACCAGCCTGATAATGGATTTGGCATTAAACGATGGAGCCCCGGTATTCCTGTCCCGCCCCCGCAGATTCGGAAAGTCGCTTCTGGTTTCCACCTTTGAATCGCTGTTCTCCAGGGGACTTCAGGACTTTAAAGGCCTGGCTATCGAAACCGGAAAGGAGAAATGGACTGACAAAACCTATAAGACAGTGCGGCTTGACTTTTCAAGATATGCTTTTTCAAATGCGGAGAATT
>Ga0310695_10003299_pt1 | contig 32062 bp, 21 predicted proteins | sample RumenRJG_04DNA_FD_203882 | JGI IMG/M metagenome (GOLD analysis project Ga0310695, IMG submission 203882) | Bovine rumen microbial communities from Lethbridge, Alberta, Canada - RJG_04 (v2) (version 2) | ecosystem: Host-associated > Mammals > Digestive system > Stomach > Rumen | place: Canada...
CTCCTCCTCTTCGGTCTTCGCCTTGCACTGAAAGCGATAGTCAAAGAGCATCAAATCACAACGTGTGGTCGTTGTTGTCCGTCATTTCGCGACTGAAAGCGATAGTCAAAGAGCATCAAATCACAACACTACCTCCCAATACTTTGTTTTCGCGTCACTGAAAGCGATAGTCAAAGAGCATCAAATCACAACGTGTGGTCGTTGTTGTCCGTCATTTCGCGACTGAAAGCGATAGTCAAAGAGCATCAAATCACAACACTACCTCCCAATACTTTGTTTTCGCGTCACTGAAAGCGATAGTCAAAGAGCATCAAATCACAACTAGGTAATGTTCCCGTTGGGGTGGGTACCGACTGAAAGCGATAGTCAAAGAGCATCAAATCACAATGTGACAAATCCTCTAAGTTTCAGGTCATAACTCCCAAGCATTTTCTAGCACAAGACACAAAAGTATTATATCATACTTCAGATTCCTGTTTCAAGCATAGTAGAATTGAAACGCGCAAATGGTTTGAAAGTGCGAAAGCCCATCGTCCGTGCTTCGCAAGGAAAAGAAGAAGGATAACTTTTACGATTGTTCACAAATCACAATTGTCACAACTGTTCACAACTCACAAATATCAATTGTTGGAAGGCCGACCTTCACACCTCTACGGCGTTGAACCAGAAGGAGATGGGCTTGGAGAAGCCGACGCCGCGCATGAAGTTGTAGAGGGCGAGCTTGAGCGCCTTGCCGATGCGGTTCCAGTCGGGCGCATTCGGCTCTTCGTATGGAATCTCGTTCAGGGCGAACGTGCGCCCGCGGCTGCGACTACGGCCTGCGACCGATGCGCGGACGGAAGGCGCAAGACGTATCCCGAAACGCGCCGGATCCTTTGCGATCGGCGAATGCACCGTTAGGGCGAAGCGATGGAAGAACGCGCTCTGCACAAGCCCTTCCTTGAAGAAGCGTCTCACGTGGGAGAGCGCGGCGCGGGCCTCGCGTTCCGTCTCTGTGGGAAAGGCGTACATTAGATATGCGTGCACCATGATTCCGGCGTCGCGGAACGCGGTGAGAGCGGCGCGTGCGGAGGCGAGCGTGATGCCCTTGTTCATCAGGGCGAGAAGACGGTCCACCGCACACTCGAGGCCTCCGCTCACCGCGATGCATCCCGCGCGGGCCATCAGGCGCGCGAGCTGCGGGGTGAAGGCGGTGTCGAAGCGGATGTTGCCCCACCAGCGGCAGCGGAACTTGCGCTTCACGATCTCGCGGCAGACGCGCGCGATTAGCGCGGGAGGCATCGCCTCGTCGGTGAAGTGGAACGACGGAACGTCGCTTCCCGTCTCGGCGGCAAGGGCCTGCATTGCGTCCACCACCGAGGCGGCGCTTGGCATCTCGAAGCTCTTTATGTAGTCGAGCGTCACGTCGCAGAAGGCGCACTTGTGCCAGTAGCAACCGCGCGCCATCTGAAGCTTGAGCCAGCGGCCCGTGGACCACAACCTGTGCATCGGATTTTCGGTTTCGGGCAGATCCATGTACAAAGAGAGGTCGAGACCCTCGTAGGACGGTTTTACAAGTGCGGGCACGGGAACTTCCTTCTCGTCTGTACCCTCCAGCAGCTCAATCCACGGCGCGTAGCCTTCGTCGTACATCACGACGTCGAAGAACCTACCCACGCGCTTGTCGTCCAGCGAGCGCAGCTCCGTATTCACATATCCGCCGCCAAGTATGAGACGCACGTCTGGCGCAAGGCGGCGCACCGTCTTCGCGATGCGGAACGAGCCGAGCAGCGTACCGGGGAAAGGACACGCCACGCCCACCATGTCGGGACGCGTCTCGCGCAGCACCTCCTCCACCTTCGCCTCAAGGATGCGATCCACGGCGCTTCGCTTTCTGAGCCTGCGCAGCACCAATCCGAAATCCGGCACCGCCACGCCCAGATGTTCCGCGTAGCGGGAAAAGCCGAAGTCGGGATCCACATTGTCGCGTATCCACAGCGCCAGCTCGTCAATGTACGCCGTTGGACGCACCTTCGCCTCAGGCGGAAGATGCGGGTTCTGCAGAATCTCAATCGCCTCGTCAGCAAAGTCGTCCCCATACGTGCGCAACATCTCCAGCGCCACCTCGATCGAGAGGTCGCGCTGGGCGCACTTGTATCCTCTTTGCGAAAGAAACCCCACCAGCGAAGGCGTGGCGGGGTATGGTGTGTTTAGCTGAACGAAGGGGGGAGTGAGAAGCAGAATCATCTAGTTCAGAGTTTAAGGTTCTGGAGTGTTAGTAACGGGTGATGACTGCGGCTCTTCTGGTGTGGGCTGGGCGGGTGGTTCGGGAGTGGGAGCTGCGGGAGTTTCCAGCGACCATTCCTCGTAGCGCTGCTTCTGCTCCACAGGCTTGGAATACACGTCCGACTCGTCCACAACCTTCTTGGGCTCGAGTGCGTTCTCGAAGGTGGGCATTGGGCGAGGGGGAATGTCTTCCTGCACAACCACATGACCCTGCTGGCCGGCGGCGTTCTTAACCACGATGCCACCAACGAGAGCGGCTGCTGCGGCCTTCTGCTCTTCGGTTACGGCCTCGCGGGCGTCAACCTCGGCCTTGGCGGCCTCGTCCACCTCGCCGAGCTGGGAGTGGCGAGGGGGAAGTGGCTTGAGAAGCGGGTCGTCCTCCTGGATGATCGTGCACTTGAGGGGCTCGTTGATGTACTCCTCGATCTCGGGGATCGCGAAGCTCTCGTCCTCGTCGGCGAAGGAGATGGCGATGCCCGTGTTGCCGGCGCGGCCTGTGCGGCCGATGCGGTGCACGTAGTCCTCGGCCTCGTAGGGGAAGTCGAAGTTGACCACGTACTCGATGTCGTCCACATGGATGCCGCGTCCAGCAACGTCGGTTGCCACCACGATCTTGATCTTGCCGGCGCGGAAGTCCTCGAGCACTGTGAGGCGCTTGTTCTGGCTCACGTCGCCCGAGAGCATCTCGCACTTAACGCCGCGGCAGCGTAGCGACTCGAAGACGTCTTCGGTGGTGGCCTTGCGGTTGCAGAACACGATGGCTCGGGCTTCCGGATGAAGGGCGATGTGGTTGAAGAGCACCTTGAACTTGTCTTCGGCGCGGATCACGTACACGACCTGGCGGACGGTGTCGGTGGCGTTGTGGTCGCTTTCGACCTCGGCCTTGACGGGGGCGTCCATCCAGCGCGATGCGAGGCGCATCACGTCGTCGGTGAGCGTGGCGGAGTAGAGCATCGTGGCGCGCTTGTCGCGCGGGGGCAGATGGCCCATGATGCGGCTCACGTCGGGGATGAAGCCCATGTCGAGCATGCGGTCGGCCTCGTCGATGACGAGCGTATCGACCTTGCCGAGATCGAGCACGCGGCGCTGGCAGAAGTCGAGCAGGCGGCCGGGTGTGGCCACGAGCAGATCAACAGGCGCGTCGAGTATCTCCTCCTTCTGGCGGTCGAAGTCCATCCCGCCGTAGACGGCAAGCGAGCGGAGGCCGCAGTACTTGCCGATCGCGTCGGCGTCCTTGCAGATCTGTATCACGAGCTCGCGCGTTGGCGCGATCACGAGCGCGCGCGGGCAGCCGCCCTTCTTGGCGCGGCTCTCGGGCGTGCGCAGGTAGCGCGTGAGGATGGCCACGAGGAATGCGGCCGTCTTGCCGCTGCCGGTCTGCGCCTTGCCTGCCACGTTCTTGCCGTCGAGTGCGTTCTGGAGCGAGAGCGCCTGGATCTCGGTGCAGTACTGGAAACCGAGGTCGGCGATGGCGTGCATCACCTCGGAGGGGAGGTCGAAGTCCTGGAAGCGCTTCTTGCCTTCCATCGGGGGAACGGTGAAGGACGCGGGATCCCACGCAGCGTGCGCGGCCTTGCGCTTCTCCATCTCCTCGGCGCTCACAACGCCGCCCGGACGCATCTCGTTTGCAGCGGTGTTGACGCCCTTCGGACCACGGCGCGAACCGTCACGCCGCTGGTCGCCCCTCTGCGGACGCTCCCTGCGCTGCTGGCGCTGGGCGTCCTGAGGCCTGCCGCCCTGCTGCTGGCGCTGCTGGTCACCGCCGCGCCTGGGCTGCTGCTGTGGTTGACTGCGTTTCTGCTGCTGGGCGTTCTGCGCGCTCTTCTGCGGCTGCTGGCCTTTCTGCTGTGCGTTCTGCGCGCCGTTTCCGTGGCGCCCGCGCTTACCATGCTTGCCGCGGCCGTTCTTCTGCTGCTGCGCGCCGCCCTGTTGCCCCTTGCCGCTCTTCTGCTCTGCGGACTTCCTGCCCGTCACTGCGGCAACCAACTTCTTCAAAAATCCAAATGCCATATGTTTCCTCTAATAAAGCATAGGCCGCACGTGGAAGGTTTGACCTTCCGCGGCGGCCCGTCGCTGTGAGGCGGCCCGGCATGCGGGCCACCATGTACCGATTAACGCTTCGAGAACTGGAAGCGCTTGCGGGCGCCCGGCTGACCGGGTTTCTTGCGCTCCTTCATGCGGCTGTCGCGAGTCATGCAGCCAGCCTTCTTGAGGGCGGGACGAAGATCGGCGTTGGCCGCCACGAGGGCACGGGCGAGACCGTGGCGGATGGCACCGGCCTGGCCGGAGCAACCGCCGCCCTTGGCGAACACCACCACATCGACATTCGTGGCGTCGAAGCCGCTGATGGCGATGGGCTGCTTGAGATAGTCGCGAAGCGCCTCGGAGGTGATGTACTCCTCGAGCGCAACCCTGTTGACGGTCCACTTGCCTTCGCCCTGCATGAGCGTGACGCGGGCGCAGGCGGTCTTGCGGCGACCGGTTCCGGCGGAAATAACCTTGTTCGTAGCCATTTCTCGAAATCTCCTTAGAGCGTGATCACTTCAGGCTTCTGCGCCTCGTGGGTATGGGTGGGACCGGCGAAGACCTTGACGCGCGTCATCATCTTGCGCGCGATCGTGTTCTTCGGCAGCATGCCCCACACCGCCTCCTTGATGATGCGGTCGGGATGCGAAGCGCGCATCTGCGCGGCGGTGAAACGCTTGAGACCGTCGCGGTAGCCGGAATAGCGCTGATATTCCTTCTGCTGTTCCTTCTTGCCGGTGAGCTTCACCTGGGCGGCGTTGACCACGATCACGAACGCGCCTGCGTCGACGGAGGGGTCGAACGAGGGAGTGTCCTTCGCGCGGAGCTTGTTGGCGATCACGACCGCGAGGCGGCCGAGAACCTGATCCTTCGCGTCCACCAGATACCACTTGCGGCTGTCGCCGGGGTTCGCAGGGCGCGTGCTTTTCTGCTTCTGCAGCATTGTTCTGTCCTTTTTTCTGTGGCTTTGTGCCCCAATGAAGGGGATTTGTCCGTAACGCGCGAGCGGAACCTTCCCGCCCGCGGGGAACCGACTTCGTCAGCCGATTCCGCGTAAGAGCCGCATATTTAATCAAAAACTGGCTGAAAAGTCAATAGGGCGTAAGAAAAAAGTTTGGTTAGGTAGTGGAAAGGGCGTCGGCGACGCATGGAGGGACGAGGTCGGCAATGGATTCGCCGGATACGAGGCGGCGGCGGATTTCCGTTGAGCTCTCTCGCGTGCGCGGATAGGGCACGAACGTGCAAAGCGTGCGCAGCGTCTCGTAGTCTTTCCAGAGCGGCAACTTGGCGACGTTGTCCTCGCCGATTATGTAAAAAAGCTCTGCGCCCGGGAAGCGTGCCGCAGCGGCGCGCACTGTGTCGATCGCATAGGAAGGTCCGTCGGCACGGTGTAGTTCAATGTCCCAAGCCTCGAACTTTGGGTTCATCTCCGCCACGCGCCGGACGAGCTCCCAGCGTATGGAGTCCGCAAGCCCTCCAGGCACGTCGGTTCCGCTCGTGCCCACTTTAAATGGGTTTACCTTTGCGGGGATGAAGAGAATCTTGTCGAGGCGCAGATCGGCAATCGCCTTCTCGGCGATCCCCACATGTCCCGAATGGACAGGATTGAAGCTGCCGCCGAAAAGACCAATCCGCACGGCGCGCCTCCTACACGGCCTTCCACTCGAGCGTGAGGTCGATTGAGCCCTGGCTATGCGTGAGGCATCCGAGAGATATCGCGGTCACGCCAGTGGCGGCCACTTCCTTCGCCCTGTCGAGCGTGATGCCTCCGGAAGCCTCGGTCTTCGAGATGCCGCGGCACATCTTCACGCACTTCTTCATGTCGGCGCAGCTCATGTTGTCGAGCATTATCCACTCGGGCTTCGCCTTGAGCGCACTCTCGCACTCGCGAAGGCTCTCCACCTCCACCTCAACGTCGAGGCGCGGAAACGCCTTGCGTGCAGCAAGCACGGCCTCGTCGAGAGCATCAGGCGAGCCGCCGCGCCAGAGACGGCGGTGATTGTCCTTCATGAGAATACGGTCATAAAGGCCCATGCGGTGGTTCGAACCGCCGCCGCACAGAACGGCATACTTCTCGAAGACACGCAAGCCAGGAGTGGTCTTGCGAGTGTCGAGAATCAACGTGCCCCAGCGCTTCGTGGCGTCCACGAACTTGCGCGTGAGGGTGGCCGTGGCGCACATGCGCTGCATGAAGTTGAGGGCTGTGCGTTCGGCCGCGAGTATGCTGCGCGCGCGGCCCGTGAACTGCAGAATCGTCTCGTTGGGCTTCACCTGCGAACCGTCGGGCTTGAGAATCTGCACCTTCACAGAACGATCCACCGCCTTAAGGACGGCAGCCGCCACGGTGGCGCCAGAGACTACGCATGGGACGCGCGCGTAGATTTCGCCAGTGGCCTTCGCCTTGGGATCGACGAGCGCCTCGCTCGTCGCGTCGCAGCGGCGGGAAAAACGAACGCAGGACGCAGACCCCATGTCTTCGTCCAGCGCAAGCAGAACGGCCGCGCGTGCGCGCGGCGTCTTCATTATGTCCATCATGGCGCGAGCGCTCAAGCGACTACACGTCGCGGATGAGCTCCCAGTTCGTGTACAAGAGCCAGGTCACCACACCCATGATGGCGATCGCGAGCAGCGAACCCACGAGCGCGATGGTGGCACTCGTCTTGCCAACGCCATTCGGATCGCGTCCCGCATTGGGATCAAGGTCGAGCTTGAAACGGTCTGCAATCGCGGCGCGTCCGGTTGTGGGCGCAGACGCAACCGCTTCAAGTTCTGATGATGTCTTGAGTTTCATGACGACTCCTTTTTGAAAGTGGTTTCTATTGTACCAAAAAATGACTTTACATGGAAATGGTTTTTAGTGGTTAGTGTCTAGAGAGGTTGGTGACTATCAGCGGAAGAAGATGACAGTGCCTTCGTACGGCACCCAGTGAACGGCGTCCACCCACGCATGGCCAGGAGCCAGCTCGTCCTCAAACGCATGGAATGTCCATCTGAGTTCGGTCTTTGCGCCGGGCTTAGCCTCGATGCGAACGGTCTCGACGATCCAATCGGGATCTCTCGCCTTCTCCTCCATTTGCGCCGGGTACTCGCCTCTGAATTCCGTGAAGCGCATGCTCACGCCGGGCGCACCCACGATGCCGAACTGCTTCGCTCCCCCAACGGAGAAGAACAGACGCTCGGGCGAGTAGTCCCACTGGTCGTTGACTTGCTCGACTTCCCATGGGCGGTTGTTCGAAAGTATCTTCCAGCGGAAGGTCAGGGTGCCAGGGCCTTCTACTTCGGCCGTCATCGAGATGATGTCCTGGCCCCAATCCGCTGCGGCCGCTATCGACGCCTGGGCATAGTCGCCACCAACACCGTCGGAGACATTCTTCACTTCGCTCCATGCGCCCTTGGCATACTGAGAATGCTGGTTGAAGTCGAGCTGTTCGGCATCCACCGCGCGCGCGAGCGGATCGTCCTTCACCCAGTACGCCACGAGGTTCGTGATGCCGGCGGATGGAGGCGGCACAAGGTCGCCTGAAGCCACCGGCGCGCCGGCAAGAGTGCGCCATTCGTTGAAGACGAACTTGGGAAGCGCGTTTGTGGGCGCTGGCAGCGCGCCGTATGTCTCATCAACCGTCACCGTGATGTTCGACGCGGCAAGTCCGTTCTCGGTAAACGCGCCGCCGTTTGCGTCGAGTGTCACGGTGTACGACTGCGCCTTCCAACGCGCGTAGAGAGGCACGTCCGCGCCGGCCGTGACGGTGAGATTGCTCACTGTTGCGCGGTCAGCATACTCCACCTCTCCTGCGGATGCGAGGGCCCAGCCGATGAAGTCGTAGCCGTCCTTGCCGAACGCGCAGGCGGGGAGCGACGACGGTCGGTCGTACACCATCGACACGCCTGCCATCTCGTTTGTGGCCTTCGCGTCGTTCGGCTCGAACACGACGTTGTACGAGATTGGCGCCCATACGGCATAGAGGATCACGGCCGCCTTGTCCTCCTCCGCCACGTTCGCGGTGGAGAGGTCCGCGAACTCCACCGTGCCGCGCGCAGTCCTCGCCCAGCCCACAAAAGTGTAGCCTGCGCGTGTGAAGGCGCATGCGGGCAACGGCTCGCCGTCGTCGAACACGCGCGACACGGGCTCCATCGAACCCGTGCCGCCGTTCTCGCTGAACGACACGGTGTATGAGTATGCACCCCACACGGCATACAGGTCCAGCACGCCGGATTCATCGAACGTGAAATCGCTTGAGGAGACCATCTCGTTCGCGCCGTGGCTGCTGGTGGTGGCGTCCGAACTCAGCGCCCATCCAAGGAACTTGTAGCCCGTGCGCCCGAGAGCAGAAGCGAGGGTGACGGTTTCGCCGTACGATATCTGCTGCGTGCTGAAGATGTCCGAAGAGTAGTTGCGGTGGTAATGAATCTCGTAGGACTTCGCAGCCCACACGGCGTCGAGCGCCACCACCGCGTCCTGCACGTTCGTGAGGTTGCTCACCTGCGCGCCGTTCAGATACGTGAGGCCGGTGACAGCGTTGGTCCAGCAGCGGAAACTGTAGTTCTCAAACGAGAAGGCGCATGGGGCGAGAGTCTGTGCCTCGTCATATGTGAAGGACTGCGGAGCCATCGTGCCCGTGCCGCCGTTCGCGCCGAACGTGACGGTGTAGGTGATGGGCGTCCACTGCGCGGTGAACGTCTGGTTCTCGAGCGTCTCTACGATCTCGTTGCCGGTCCATATGCGCCCCTCGCCCATCCACCCGTCGAAGCGATAGCCGGTGCGCGTGGGAACGGGCAGCGTGCCATATTTCTCTCTGTATGTGATGGTCTTGGAGTTCGGCAGCACCGTGCCGCCATTCGGATTGAATGTCAGAGTGTACGTATTGGGCGTGACTGTGAGATTCGTCACAACGGTGGCCAGCTGGAACTCCGTTCCGGGCTGAGTGAGGAAAGGCACCGTGACGCCTCCTGAACCACACTGGAGCTCTCCCTGGTCGAACACGGTTCCGCCTTTGTAGTTCGCCGCGTACCATACGAACTTCGCGTTCCCGTAGCCGGGGTTCAGGTTGGCGTAGAGGGTCATTGATTCCACGATGAGGCTTGGGAAGTTGATCGACGCATTGGCGGAGGGCGTGTATGTGTTGGTTATCGACTGGCTGAAACCCGGCTGCCGGTATACGGCGACAACGCTCGAGACGCTGTCCGCCATGTCGCCGAAGTCGGCAATGTCCAAAGTCACAGTGCCCGCGCGCGCAGAGAGCGCGGCGAGACCAAGAAGGAGCGCCGTTATGGCTGATCTTTTCATGTTTGCATCTTCCTTCCTTATTCAGTAGTTCCTATTCCAAAGACAACCCGCCCGGACTATCGCCCGGGCGGGAGTCTGACCCAGGTTCGGTCCACCTGACTTACGATTCGGACGGATTGGATCCGGAGACAACCAGCTTGTAGAATCTGCTAGCCTCGGCCGGATCTACCACGATTGAAATATTCACCTCGCCGCTCTCGTCGGGCATCTGCACACTCGGCGTGCCGCTATCATACTCGCCGCTCTCCACTACCTTCCAGTCGCCGGAGAGGGTTGGCGCCGTGTAGAGCGAATACCAGAATCCGCGCACTCCGTTCGCCACCGTGGCCTTGACGGTCACTGTGCCGTCGGGGTTGTTGACGATGGTGAGCGGCGTGCTCTCGCCTTCGGGCGGAAGGGGTGTGAGCGACTCCTCGTCGAGCGAGAGAGTTGCCACCACGCTGCCGTCCTCGCGCGTCTCCACGCCATCGAGCTTCCAGCCGGCGGGAACGGTCTCGTCCACCTTCACCTGCGCGCCATCGGGGAACGCGGCGGCCTGTTCGGCCGTGACCAGAACATTCTCGCCGGGCTTGAGGTTGTCCATCGTCTCGTTCCACTTGATGGAGACCTCGATCTCCTCGGAAGTCTGAGGAGCAAGCACCCAGACGCGCACAAGCGTGGCGTCCTGGTTCAGCCTGAACGAAGCCTCCGGGGTGTAATAGCTAGAGGCAAGGGCGCGAGGACTGCCGTTGAGCAGGTCGTCAACCGTGACCTTGCCCGCATAGAGCAGCCACTGCGCATGCTCCCAATGGTTGCCGTCGTTGTCGGTGAACTCCAGGGTTTCGGGCGTGAGGGTGACGCGCGTGCCGCTGACGACGACGGATCCACCGGTTTCCAGAACGCTGCCCGTAGCCTCGCCGCCGCCATCAACCGTGGAGCCAGGTGCGACGGGGAGATCGAGATATTCATAGTTGGATGCTTCTTCATCGATCACAAGACCGAGCGCGGTGGAGTAAAGCGTATAGGAGACCGATGGATCTTCGCCACTGTCATCCTCGCCAACACCCACGGCAAAACGTGCGGTGATCGAAATCGGCGTCTTGGGGGCGAAGCCCACGCTACTGCCGGAACGTTCTGCGTCCTCGGGAATGCCCGCGGAGCCACTGCCGTTCCAGCTTTCGAAATGGTAGCCGCTGGGAGCGGTGGCCGTGAACTTGGCATACTTGCCGTAGGGATACCAGCCAGTGCCGGGATCAACAGTGGCGCCCTTTCGTGCCATGTTGTCAGGGAACATGTTCACCGTCACCTTCACGTAGTTCGTGACCACCTTCCAGGTGAGCACGTACTCGTCGTTCTCGTCGAAGGCGATGTCAACGGAGTTGCCGCCGCCGCTCATCTCAACGCCGGTGCGCTCGTTGTAGAGCGTCCAGCCGTCGCAGCCCATCACGACGCCGTCGACCTCGTTCGTAAGTTCGCCCGCGGCCGTGGCGGTGATCGTCTCGCCGGCGCGGAAGCAGTTCTCATGCAGACCCCAGCTCGGCTCGGGGCTGCCGGCCTCTCCGCCTGATGACAGCACCCTGAGAGAGTTGCCTGGGGCGTACAGTTCGAAAAGGTTCCAGCCTTCGTTCATCACGGCGAGAAGGCTTGTGCGCAGGGCGTTCGTGGCGGCAACGAGATCGGGTTCGGGCCAGCCGGGGAACTCCTCGTACACGGGAGTGCTGCCTGAGGGCGCGTATGTGCTCACGATCACGTTGGTCGTGACGGTGTCGATGACGTTGGTGTAGACGCCGGGATTGCCGATTCCGTCCTCCTCCGTCACCTCCACGATGTTCGTGGTGACGTATCTTGTTTCGGTGGCAGCCATGCGCGCATAGCCGTAGGAGAGACGTCCGTTCTGGAAATACCAGCGCTCGTCGGCATTGACGGTGCGCGGCAGAAGCACTGTGTAGGAAGGCGCCATGTCGCCGTCGATGCTGCCGGCGGAGGTGAAGTAGAACACGTAGCGGTTGGTGAAGTCGTTCTCGTTCGCGCCGTCGATCTCGAAGATGTGGGCGAGCACCGCCTTGGTGTACGCGTCGGCGGACTGTCCGCTTATGCGCAGAATGGCCTTTTTCTCTTCCAGCGCCGCCGCGACCGCGCTGGAGAGGCTGTAGCGCGTGGTGCTGTTGAGGATGGCGAAGGGAACGATCCAGTCGGGGATGTCCACGGCGAGCTGCGTGGCGGTGGTGGAATTGCGCGCGCGGAGGCCCACAGTGTATTCGGCCTCCTTGCCATAGCATGAGATCTTGAACGTGCCGGCGTTCGGTGGAACGCGCGTGGAGAACCAGCCGTCGTCGGTACATTCGACGACGCGCGGCGCGGTGCGCTGCGTGCCGGTGTCGGGATCGGTGATGAGATCGGTCACCTCGTTGAACTCCACTTCGAGGCCGCCGATGGCGGGCATCACCTGTCCCACCACGGGCACGATGTCGTCGTCAGCATAGGAGATCATCGTGATTACGCCCATGACCACAGTGGAGAGATAGGAGGCGCCGCCGGTGGTGGCGCGAGTGTCGATGTAGGGCAGAGCGTACCATCCGTCGCCCATGCCGCCCCAGCCCATGAACACGCGCACGCGCTCGGTGCCGTCGGCATCCTGGCCATATCCCACGGCCACCACTGCGTGACCGCTGATGTACATGTCAACGGGAGCGCCGGCTGCGCACTGGCTGTAGATGGTCTTTCTGAGATTGTTCTCGCCGGGTTTCTTGGGATTGTTGAAGCCCACGAAACGCGCGTTCTTGAAGCCGAACACCTCCTTGAGCGTCGTGGCGACTTCCTTGCAGCCGTCAATCGTCACGCCGGAGCCTTCAATGTCCCAGGCCATGCCCACGCCTACGCCGCAGTCGAACGCCACGCGGCCGATCACATCGCGCTGATTCGCATTGAGGCGCTGATAGTCTGAAGGGTTGGTGCAGTCGTTGAAGAGCGACCAGTCAACGGTGCCGCCCTTTGTAACGCACTCATAGGGACGCCCAAGATAGGAGCACTTCTGCGTTTCGCTCTTGTAGCCCGACTTCGCCTCCATCACGGTGTTCGAGGGATTCATGCCGTAGAACTGAACGAGCGCCGCGGCGGCCGTCGCCACGCAGCCGCACACAACGTTGCCCGGAGTGTAGCGGTTGTAGCCCGCGCTGCCTTCCTGGTTCCAGTGGGTCAGCGGACCGTCCTTCTCGAAGCCCTTGGCGATGCACACCTCCATCTCGACGGAGTTCCTGCCCATGGGAGCCGCCGCAAGGCGAGGCGACGACCCCACGCCGAGATCGGCCCACTTCGCGCGCTCGCACGCGGCCCATTCCGCGGCGATGTTCTGCTCTTCAGGCGTCTTGGGCGCGGGCGCAACGCTCTGAAGGTGCGCGCCGGCAGGAGCGTCCTCCTGATAGAGGCCGAGGAAGCGCAGGCGCTCGCGCACGTCAAAGGAAAGTATGCCGAGAAGAGGATGCTTCTTGGGAAGCTCGCCTGGATCGCTGTCCAAAGCGACCATGATGGGCTCGATCTCGGTGACTGGCGCCACGAACACGCAGCCATTGCCTGTCATGGACACCTGGTGCCACAGAACGGTCTGTGCCTTGTTGGTGTCGCAGACTGTGCGCACCGTCACGGCTTCGCGCCCCGCACCAAAGTGCTCGTTGCGCAGAACCCATGCGTTCGCCGCGGCCTTCGCCATCTCGGGCGTGACCGACTCCGCGCAGGCGCCCAGCGCCAGCACGCTCAACAATGCTGTCAAAATGCTCTTCTTCATGCCTACTCCGCCGCTTACTATGCCTTGGACGTGGGGAAAGTGTACACTCCCCCATGAAAATGCACAACAATTATACACGATTTTTGGAAAAAACAAAATGGAAAAATTAATGTTTTATAGCGCCCCTGTGGCCAATGACCCGAAGGTTGTTATGGGCGTGGTGTCGCGGTAGTTGTCCACAATCTGGCGAACGTCCTTGATGAGAGCGGAAAGTTCGTCGTACATCGCGCTTTCGCTTGTGAGCTTGCCGAGGGTACCTTCGCCCTTCTCGAGGCGCGAGGCAACAGCCTTGAGATTCGAGACGAGAGTAGACGCGTCGTCGGCGAGCTGCTTGTCGTTGAAGGCGCGCGCGAGAAGGCCTTCGCCTGCCTTGAGCTTCGCGGTCGCGGCCTTGACGTTCTCGACCGACTCCTTGAGATCGGCCCACACCGCGTCGTCCTTCGAAAGGAGTTTGCCCATCGTGCCTTCGCCCTTCGAGAGGCGCTCGGAGATCTCGGCGGCGCTGGCCATCGTCTTCTTGACGTCGGCGTAGAGGGTGTCGTCGGAAGAGAGCAGCTTGCCGAGGGTGCCTTCGCCCTTCGAGAGGCGCTCGGAGATCTCGGCCGCCTTGTCGAACGTCTTCTGCGCGTTGGCGAGGGCCTGCTTCGCGTCGGCCACTGCGGACTTCACGTCGGCGTACACCGTGTCGTCCTTGGAGAGGAACTTGCCCGCCGTTCCTTCGCCGCGCTCCACGCGGGCCACGATCTTGTTCACGTTCTCGGCGGTCTCCTCCACGTTGGAGATGATTCCCTTGAGCGCGCCCTGCGCGGTCACCTCCTTGATGGAGCGGGCGATCTCGCCAAGGTCGCGCATCCAGTCCATGGGCGGCGTGCCGTTGAAGCTGGTGGTGGCAAGCGGCTGCACCGCGCCTTCACCCTCCTCCAGGACGAGATAGTTGCCGCCCAGGAGCGAGAGCGACGCAACGCTGATGTAGGCGCTCTTGCGCAGCACCACGTCGCGGTCGATCTTCACGGTGACGACGATGTTGGAGGGCGCCAGCTTTATCTGCTCGACCGTGCCCACCTTCATGCCGCGGTAGATCACGTTGTCGCGCTCCTTGAGGCCGCCGACGTCCGTGAACGTGATGGTGGCCGTGGTCTTTTCGCGCCCGGCGAGGAGGTCCACGCCGGATATCACGATGGTGAAGTACACGAGGAGCGCGAGCACTGCTACCATGAACACGCCCACGATGAACTCCGAGAATACGTCCTTGTTCTTTCTGCTCATAGCTTCTTCTCCAGAAGATCAGGTGTGATGAACTGCGCGTCGAGAAATTCGCGCACTTCGGGATTTGCCGAACGCACGAAGGCCTCCGGCGTGGAGAGCTCCACCACGCGGCCGTTCTTCAGCATGAGGATGCGGTGCGCGAAGAGGAGGGCGCTCTGGAGGTCGTGCGTGACGACGATCGACGTTATGCCGCGCTCGACGTTGAGGCGGCGGATGAGACGGTTGATGGTCACGGACGTGACGGGATCGAGTCCGGACGTGGGCTCGTCGTAGAGGATGATGTCAGATTGCCTTACGATCGCGCGCGCGAGACCTGCGCGCTTCTGCATGCCGCCGGAGATCTCCGCCGGATAGCGGTCCGCCGCGTCCAGCATCTCCACCGCGTCCAGCGCCTCCGCAACGCGGCTCTCCACCTCGCCGTCCGCGAGGTGCGAGCGCTCGCGCAGCGGCAGCGCCACGTTCTCCGCGACGGTGAGCCACCCGAGCAGCGCGCCGCCCTGGAAGAGGTAACCGAAATGGCTCCGGACATCCTCGAGCTGGCGGCCCGTGGCGGAGGATATCTCCACGGCGTCAAGCCACACGCTTCCGCTCGTTGGCGTGAGCAGCCTCACGAGGTGCTTCAGCGTCACGCTCTTGCCGGTGCCGCTGGGCCCCACGATCGCGAGTATCTCGCCTTTTGCGACCTCGAACGACACCCCGTCCAGCACGGCGCGCCCTTCGAATTTCTTCACGACGTTGTCGAACCTTATCATATGCTGAACTCGATGTAGAACATGCGGGTGATCATGTACCCGAGCATGAGGATGAGGAGGAACGACGTTATCACGCAGCGCTGCGTGGCCCGTCCCACGCCGACAGCGCCCAGCCTGGTGGCAAAGCCCTCATGGCAGCTCACCGCGCCTATCACTATCCCGAATATGGTCGCCTTGAAAAGGCCCACGAACAGATCCTTCGTGGCGGCAACCGACATCGCGCTCGTGATGTACTGCTGGAACGACACGTTGAGCTGCGTCTGCCCAACGACGCCCCCGCCCACCACGCCGAGCACGCAGCCGTAGAACGCGAGAATCGGCGACATCACGAGCAGTGCGCCCATTCTCGGGGCGGCAAGGTACCGCACGGGCGATATGGACATTATCTCAAGCGCCGCCACCTCGTCGTTCACCGTCATCGTGCCAAGCTCAGCCGCTATCGCCGAACCCACGCACGACGAAAGGCATATTCCCGTCATGAACGGCCCCATCTCCCTTATGAGCGAAAGCATCACCGGCGCCCCAAGATAGATCTCCTGGTTCCACCTTCTCAGCACGAGACCCACCTGAAGCCCAAGTATCATCCCCGTAAAGAGACCCACCACCGATATCACCGGCAGCGTGCGTATTCCCGTAACGTACAACTGGCGCATGAACGCCGCACGCGAGTCGCCGCGCGCAAGCACGGCCGGCAGGCACGCCAGCGACTCCACCGCCAGCCGCCCCGTGTTGCCCACGTTGGCGAAAAACGTCACCACGTGGCGCCTGAGCGCCTCAAAACGCCCCTTCGGAGCGTCCTCGTAGCTCGACTCTCGCGTTATCCGCATTGCTGCCTCACCTGCCGTTTCCGGACATGACGATAAACTGTCCTTCTTATTTGCACGGCGGAAGATTATAGCATATCTGACACCAATATGCTATAATTCCCCCACCAGAAAGGAACAAACCCATGCTCAACGACTTCGGATACATCGACACGGCGATCGCCAACATCAAGGCCGTCGCCGAAAAACAGGAAGCCAACATCAAGGCCGCAGCCACGCTCATGGCGGACGCCATCGCCGCCGACAAGCTCATCAACGTCTACGCGGGCGGCGGACATACCACCCTCGCCATGGGCGAGATGTTCTTCCGCGCCGGTGGTCTCGCCAACATAAACCCCCTCATGGAAACGGCGCTCTCCGTCTTCAACCAGGCCCTGAAGTACCTCGAGCTTGAACGCACCGTCAACTTCGGCGCCTCGATCATCAAGTACTACGACATCAAGAAGGACGACGTTGTGATCTTCTTCCATAACATCGGCATCAACCCCGCCACCATCGACGCCGCCGAGGAATGCAAGAAGCGCGGCGCAAAGATCATCGCCGTCGCCTCGTCCCACTGGCAGAACGAAATGCCCAAAGACCACTTCATCCGCCACCCGAACGGCAAGAACCTCTTCGACTACGCAGACGTCTGCATCGACGACTACAACCCCGTTGGCGACGCCGTCGTCAACGTGCCAGGAATGTCCACGCCGATCGCCCCCGTCTCGAACGTCGTCGACTTCACAATCGCCCATCTTCTCGAAATCGAAACCTGCCGCCAGTGCGTGGAGCGCGGCATCACGCCCCCCGTGTGGAATTCCGCCAACGCCCCTGGCGGCGACGAGAAGAACGCCGCCTACCTCGCAAAGTACAAACCCCTTGTGAAGTGCCTATGACAACGGAAAAAACGGCCAAAGGTCTCAGCCTGCTGAGCGGCGGACTCGACTCGCAGCTAGCAGTGTGCGTGCTGCGCGCCGCCGGCGCATACGTGGAGGGCGTGACGTTCGCCACCCCCTTCTTCCAGCCCGACAGCGCGAAGAAGGCCGCCGCCGCGCTCGATCTGCCGCTGCATGTGGTGGACTTCACGGACGACGAAATCGCCCTCGTCGAAAACCCACCGCACGGCTTCGGCGGCGCAATGAATCCCTGCATAGACTGCCACGCGCGCATGATCGCGCGCGCGGGAGAGATGATGACGGCGCGCGGTTTCGACTTCGTCTCCACCGGCGAAGTCCTTAACCAGCGCCCGATGTCGCAGAACAAGCAGTCCCTCGGCGTCGTGGAGAAATGCTCCGGTCTCAAAGGCCGCCTGCTGCGTCCGCTCTGCGCCCAGCTTCTCGAACCCACCATCCCCGAACAGGAAGGGTTGATAGACCGCTCAAAACTGCTCGCCCTCTCCGGACGCCGCCGCGAGCCGCAGATGGCCCTCGCCGCGCAGTTCGGCCTCGTCGACTACCCCTCCCCCGCCGGTGGCTGCAAACTCACCGAAAAGGGATTCGGCCGCCGCCTCAAGGACCTTCTCGACCACGAGGGCCTTCGCGAACGCCGCCTCGTTGAACTTCTCAACATCGCCCGCCGCTTCCGCCTGCCAGGCGGCACCGGCGTCATTCTCGGCCGCGACGCCCAGGAGAACCGCACCCTCCAGGAACGCCTCGCCCCGTCCGACACGCTCGTCGCCCCCGTCTCGGTTCCCGGTCCAACAGCAATCCTCCCTTCCGTTGCATCTCCCGCCGACCTCGATCTCGCCGCAGCAATCGTCTGCGCCTGGAGCCGCTACGACCAGTTCCAGGGCGACATCACCGTGAAAGTGGTCGCCAACGGCGTTCAGACCGAACGCACAGTGCCACGGCCATACGCAAGGGAACCGTTTTTGGCGCTGCAGATACTGTAAATTAACTGGTTTGGTAGTTTGGTGGTTGGGTAGTTTGGTAGTTTGGTGGTTTGGTAGTTAAGCCCTTTACCCACCACCCCACCACCCAACCACTCAACCACCCCACCACCCCACCACCTAACCACCCCACCACCCAACCACCTAACCACTAAACCACCCAACCACCCAACTAGCCATGCTCGATCAACTCGCATCTCATCTCGATACCGTAGCAGCACTCGCACCCGTGTGGGGCTATGCTCTCATATTCCTCTTCATGGCCGTGGAGAGTTCGTTCATCCCCTTTCCCAGCGAAATCGTGATGATTCCCGCCGGCTTTCTCGCCGCACGCGGGGAACTCTCGCTTCACGCACCCGTTCCGGACCTCATGCTTGCCTGCGTGGCGGGCATCGCAGGCTCGCTCGCGGGCGCGTTCTTCAACTATTTCCTCTCCGCCCGCCTCGGCGAACCATTCCTGCGGCGCTACGGGAAATGGTTCTTCGTGAAGCCAGAGGCGCTTGACCGCGCATGCGAGGTGTTCAACCGCTACGGCGGCGCAACGACTTTCATCTGCCGCCTGATTCCCGTGATCCGCCAGCTCATCTCAATTCCCGCCGGACTCGCCAAGATGCCGCTTGGCCGCTTCACACTCTTCACAGGACTCGGCGCGGGCGTTTGGACCATCATTCTCGCAACGGCAGGATATGGCCTTGGAATGACATCCCGCGACATCACCTACCTTGAACTCGTGCACAAGGGCAAGGACATGATCGACGCGAACCTCGTATGGGTCATTCTCGGCGGCGCAGCCCTTGTCGGCGGATATATCGCCGTCTCCAAGCTCGTCATGCGTAAACAAAAGTGTGAAAGTGTGAAAGTGTGAAAGTGTGAAAGTGTGAAAGTGTGAGTGTTTCTGGTTTCTAGTTTCTAGTTTCTGGTTTCTAGTTTCTGGTCAGACGGGGTCTGTACCCATTAAGCTATTCAGCTGGACTTTGCGTACACGCGGATGTTCCCGTTCGCCGGAATCAAGACCTCCACTTCGGCACGGCAGCGCGCGTCAAGCGCCACGGGGACGAACGCCGCACCGTCGCCGACGGCGATCTCAGCCTTCCCCGAAAGCCCCGCGTAGTACAGCGGCAGCACGACGCGCCGACGGATCGGCTCGTCGAGCGGATTGAAAAGCGAGGCAATCGCGCGCAGGCCTTTGCCGGGCGTCGGATCGACCATGATCCATCCGTCCCAGTCGCGCCCGTCCGGACGGCGGAGGTGGATCATGTCGCCGTCCAGCACGCGCCGGTTGCGCTTGTAGAAGCCCACCCACTTCTTCACCATTGCAAGCGTCTCGGGCGTGTCGTACAGGCGCGGACCGCGCCAGCAGGCCTGTATGCCGGCGCCGAGCAGGTTGGCGAAGCGGGCCGAGTAGTGGTCGAGATGCTCCGAAAGCGGCTCGATCGTCGCCGCCGCGCCGCCGCCGTGGTACTGCGAAAGCGGCACAAACATCCAGTGCATCGACGTGTTGCGCGTCCAGTTGTTGTCATAGACGTTCTGCCGCTCGATGAGCACCTGGTACCTGCGCGGCAGCGACCAGTTCGTCTCGCGGTAGCCGCCGCCAGTCTTGTTCCCGCCCTCGAGGAAATAGCCGTCCGGCTGGTTCACGTAGATGCCGTGCGCGCGGCAGAACCGGTACAGGTCGCTCTGCGCACGCCACTGCTTCCACACGGAATCCGCCTTCCCCGCGTGATAAGGATGGTTGGTGGCGGCGCAGAAGTCGCCAGGGAACGGCCCGTCGTTCTCGAACACGCCGAACCCGGCCTCCGCCATGAACGAGGCGAGCGTGTCGAGGTAGTCGCGCCCCCAGCGCGAGCAGAGGCACGGCGCGACGCCGAAGACGGGCTTGGGGTTGTGGACGTTGTCCGCCTTGACGCCGGCCGAACGCGACGACATTAGCGAATAGCCGCCCAGCGCAATCCCGGCGGCGCGCGCCTCGTCGGCGAGCCCCTTGTACAGGGCGCGGTAGGCGGGGTCCTTCGATTCGAGGTTGAACCGGGAGCCGAAGCTCATGATCACGAGCTCGAAACCGGTCTCGCGGCACTGCTCAATCGCGGCGCGGATGTCCGCGGGCTTCGACGTGGTTTTGTGGAACATGAGCGGGTTCTCGCACGTCCACGGCGCGACGAGGCGGTACATCCTGCGCATGGCGAGGCCACGCCGCTCGCGGTCGGTGCCGTCGAAGAGAAGCTCCCACACGCGGAAGCTCTCGAACGTGCCGCCGGGCTGCAGCACCTCGCCCGGACCGCTTTCGGGGCTGCACTTCAGGGTGTGCCGCCCTTCGTACAGGTAGTTTTCCTGCGTGCGGTACGCCTTGTCCGTCACGTAATGCACGGCGGGCGTCTTTTCCCCGCGCCATCCGAGGTTGCCCTCGTAGCCGTAGTTGCTCTCCACGTGCAGGTTGTACGGCACGGGGAAGCGCTCGAAGTCCTGCATTCCGGAAGACTCCGCGAGGCGAAGCTCGTCCGCCGTGAAGGAGTCTATCCGCACGGCGCGGCCCGTGCTGTTCGACACCGCGATCCACTTGGAGACGAGCGGCGCGCCGTCGTAGATCTCGTAGTGGACGTCGACCAGCGGCAGCGGCTTCGCGCCCTTCGGCGGCGCGTAGTGCATGACGAGGTGCTTCCCCTTCGGCGGCCACGCCACTTCGCGCGAAAGCCATTCCGGACGCGGCTTCCACGCGAAGCGCTCCGCGATCTCGCCCGTCTCCGCGCCGGTGAATTCGTACGCCCCCTGCGCCGGTTTCATTCCGACGACCCACTGCGGAAGCATGTAGTTGAGGACGGGCTGCCCCGTCATGCCGCCCACCTGGCATTCCACGCCGTCGAACGTCACGCGCGCCTCCGGCGACACGCCGCGCACAAGCTCCTCGCCCGTGGCGAGACACTTGAACGACGTCGTGGCCGCCCCCGGCCTGACTGCGATCTCGCGCCGCGCAAGCCCGTTCTCGAGAATCCACGCGCCGCCGGCCTCGCGCACGACCGCCTTGTACCGCGAAGAATCGAGAAGCCAGTCGCCGCCGCCGCAACACGCATCCGCCGCAAACGCGGTACACGACAGCGCCAACGCCAACACCGCAGACCAAATGGCCTTTTCAAACAAACCTCTTCTGCTGGTTTCTTTCTTCATTGACAATTTCATTCCCGAATTGCAAAACCACATCTACGCGTGCTGAAGGATTCAGCACAACTATTATGTCAAATCCGCGCCATCGGCGCAAGGAGGAAAAAACAGCCTATTTCTTCATCATTCCACAATGCTCCGCGCTACCGCAGGATGACGTGCGTACCGCTCCTGGTCAGCACAAGATCGCCGTTGACGATCTGCACATACCAGCCCTTGGGCAGGTTGCCGCGTCGTGGCAAGCCGGTGAGGACACCGCTGTCCATGCACTTGATCAGCACTCCGGGACGCAGATTCGCGGAATCCGAAAGGCGCATCGACGAGCCCGTCAGGTCGATCGTGCCCTTGTTCACGATGTAGTCGCCGGCGGCGAAGCCGACCGTGCCGGTGATGCGGAGCGTGCCGTTCTGCACAGTGCCGGACTTCAGCGAAAGCGCCGAACGCTCGAGCGTCTTTCCGCCGAGGTCGAGCACGGCGACGTCCGGATTGCCCTCCGCCCAGGTCGGCAGCGCGACGCCGGGCCCGTTCTTGAGGTTGCGATAGACGATGGCCGGCGAGAGTACCCCGTTCCACACGCGCACTTCGTCGACGTCGATTGCCGCATCGGCATCGTTCCAGAACGACGCGCCGAGGCAGAAATACGTCTGGTCGATCTTCTCGGTCAGCTTCCAGTTCGGAAGCGTCTGCGAGATCGCGCCGACCGCGGCGCCGGTATCGGCGTTGTAGCAATACGCCTTGACCGCAGTCACCCCGGTCGCCTCGTCGTAGTCGAACGTCATTGCCGCATAATACTTCTCATCGACGGCAAGCGTACCCGTCCCGTAGATCGTGTTGATGCCAGCGGGGGCAATGTCGACACCGGAAGGCCCGCCATTCTTGTCGCGGAACATGGTGAAGGTGACGACGCTGCCGGTATCCCTTCCGAGGCAGAACAGTTTTGTCCACACCGTGTCCGCGCGCGGCGTGAACCAGAACTCCAGCGTGGCGCTGTCCGTAGTGATCGGATTTGCGCCGAGATCGACGTGCTTCGTGTTCTTGGCGCCGCCGGGCAGATGCAGCATGCCGCCACCGATCTCGTTGTCGCCGACGTTGCGAGTCCCCTCCGCACTGCCGGTAACAGAATCAGCGAGCGTGCCGTCGTCGAAGGTCCAGCGGTGGGCGAGCGTCGCCTCCATCGCCGCGCCGAGCTCGATCGCGTCGGCGTATTCCCCGTCGAAGTCGAAGCTCGCGTTCGCGCCCTTCTTGACGCTCTCCCAGACGTCGGCCGCCGTGAACGCGCCGTTCCAGACGCGCACTTCGTCGAACGCAACCGCCGCGTCGTGATCGTTCCAGAACGAATAGCCGAGAACGAAATAGCTCGTCGGTATCTTCTCGGTCAGCCTCCATCCGGAGAGAGAACGCTGGATCGTGCCAACGATCGCGCCGGTCTCGGCGTTGAAGCAGTAGACCTTGAAATGCGTCGCCGAGCCGTCGTAGTCGAGCGTCATGGCGAAATAGTACGGAACGCCGACCTTGAGCGAGTCCATGCCGACCCACGTGCCGCCGTCGGGACCTACGTCGAGGCTCCATATTCCGTCGTTGGAATCGCGGTGGAACGTGAAGGCGAGGATGTTGCCAGTGCCGCTGCCGATGCAGAAGAGCTTGGTCCAGACCTTGTCTTCCGCGAGCGTCGCCCACATTTCGACCGTCACGCTGTCCGACGGGAGTCTGTTGGTGCCGAGATCGACATGGCCGGCGTTTTTCCCTCCGCCCGGCAGACGCAACGTGCCGTCTTCGGCGACTTCGTAGGTGCCGGCCGTCGCCACGTCGGCGGCGCTGCCGGTGACCGAATCGGCGAGCGTGCCGTCGTTGAAGCTCCAGCGGTGGGCGAGCGTGTATGGCAGGCGCGCGAGCGACCTGTCGGCGCCGCCCGACGCGAGCGCGAGCGTACCGCTCTGCACCTTCACGGTGTCGGCCGCGGGGAATTCGTCCACCGTCAGCGTACCGTCGCCGGCCTTGGCGAACGAGCTTCCCGGCCAGACGGAAACGACATGGTTGTCCGTCATCTCGACGTCCCTGCCGTTCGTGTCGAGCGTGAAGCCGCCGGTGTAAGAGAGCTTGTCGATGCAGGTGATGGCCTTGTTACCGCCCTTCGCGCCTTCGCTCGTCGTCTTGAGCGTGCCGCCGCCGAGACCGACCGCCGATACGCCCGTGTTACCCCCGGCCACGTCGGAAGGCGTCAATTCGGCGACCACCGGCGTCGAAACCGTGCCGCCGTCCATGACGAACTCGCCGCGCCCCAGCTTAGCCGCGCCGACGCCGTTGTAGGCGTTCAGTTCGCCGCCTTTCATGAGGTACGTTCCCCTGCCACTGGCGTCGCTGCCGATGCATATCCAGTTGTTGTTGTTGCCGGTGGCCGTGATCGTGCCGCCGTTCTGCTCGATGATGCCTTCGCCGTACCAGCCGATGTGCGTCCACCACGCGGTCTGCAGCGTGCCGCCGTTCATGGTATAGACGCCTGCGCTGGGAATGCCGTTGTTCTGCCGGCACTGGCCGATCTGAAAATCGGCGTTGGGCACCCTCACGTCGCCGCCGTTCTGCGTGAAATAGCCTCTGCCCCAGTCACCGACGACGAATACTTTGTTGAGCGAAGTCAGCGTGCCGCCATCCATCGTCAGATAGCCCGTGCCGGTGTTGCCGCCCCAGCCGACTCTCCCCAAGCCATTGAACTGGATATTGGCGCTGCCGGATATGTACGCCTCACCGTAGCCGTCGCGGCCTATGGCGAATCCGTCGGCTTTATTGTTGTTGTTGACGGACATGCTGCCATTGGTGATGCTCAGATAGCCCTTCGACCCGTTGTACCAGCCGAGCTGGAGCATTTCGCCGCAGGAGAGGGAGCCGCCATTGATGTTGAGCCTGCCCGTATTGCCGTTGGCCTCGCCGATGGTGACGGCCGTACCCGCGCTGATCGATCCGTTTTCGGAAAGGTTGACCACGCCGTGCGTATTCGCGGGACCGGGAGCAACCGCAATCCATTCGCGTGTGACGAGTTTTCCGTTACCGGACACGTTCAGCGTGCCGCTATTGCCTGAACCCTCGTTGCCCGCGATGATGGCGGTCTGGAACTCGACATTGCCGTCGCCGGTGACGTTGAGCTCGCCCGTGCCGCCGCGGTTGCCGAACGGAACCCAGTGCGCGGCGCCGATCAGGCTGCCGCCCACTACGGTGATGACGCCGTCGCCGCCGCTTGCGCCAAAACGCGGCTGCGCGTTGAGGCGCGCGACGCCAGCCGTCTGGTAGTAGCCGGCCAGATCGCCGGCGCCGTTGCCGATCTGGATTTCTCCATTTTCATTGATGTCCATCTCGCCGGCATCGAGCTTGGCGAGCGTGTACCGGACGTCGCTCGCCACGTTGAGGCCCGAAACGGCGGTCTTGAACGCCGAATAGGAGAAGACGCGGCTTGCCTCGTGCGGCAGGGCGAACGCCACCTCGGAGCCTTCGACGCCGCCACTGATGAACCCGCCGCCGTTCTTCACCGTCGGCTGCCACGGAATCGTCAGCTTGTGTCCGTTGAGGTTCACCGTTCCCGTGATTTCGATGTCGCCGGGGAGTGCGCTCCAGTCGCAGTCCGCCGCGAGCGTGACGTCGCCGATGGACGCGCCGTTGGCCACGCGCATCCAGGCCGCCGAGTCGATCGCGGCCTGGATTTCAAGGCCTGTGCCGGCGATGGAAACCTTGCGGTTGATGAGGTCTTCGACGGCCTCGCCGGTCGCCGGATCCTGCCAGTTCGCCATGTTGGAGGCGTCGCCGTCGCCCGCCGCGCCCGTCCAGACCGCCGCCCCGGCCGGCACTCCCGCGCGCGAAACGAGAATGTCGCTGCCGAGCCCGACGATGAGATCGCCCTTCTCCGCGATGAACTTCGCCGGATCGCCCGTGAAAGCAAGCGTCGCGCGCGTCGAGGAGGTGTTGACGATAGACGCCCCGAGCACGTTGCCGATCGCGACGTCCTCGATCGTCAGATTGTGGCCGTTCAGGTCGATCGTCGTGCCGTCTAGCTGAATAATGCCAAGCGCGGACCAGGCGGCGTCCGCCGTCAGCGTCACTTTGTTCTCGTCCGTCCCTTGCGGGAAGTTCTCGTTGCTGAATGCGTACTTGGCGCCGTTCACCGTGATCGCCATCGGCGTGCTCTTCACGCCGTCGCCCCAGTCCCATCCGCCGCCGTAGCCGCCGTACGTGTCGCCAGCGACGATGGTGAAACGGTGCCAGCCTTCGGATACTTCGACCGTGGCATTGGCTTCGGCATTGAACGTACCGTTGTTGAGAACGAGTTCGCCGTCGATGAAAAACGCGAAATAATCGTCGTAACCCTGCCGGATTTCCCATGTGCCGGCCTTGTCGGCGGAGACGTTGAACCAGCCGTCGAAGCGCACCTGCGACCAGCGCAGATTCTCGTTCTGCCACGCGGTTTGGTTGCCGCCGAGGTTTGCCGGGTCGCCAACGCCCATGTAGGCGTAGTCGCCGACATTGAGGTCGCGCCAGTCGGACGCGAGGCGCCAGCTTCTGTACATTCCACTGCGCTCATATCCATACGAAATTTTGCCCCAAACCGTCGCGCCGTGCAGCGATTCGCTGCCGGGCGCCCTCGAAAGCGAGGAGCCGTACGCGATCGGCCCTGCCTTGAGCTTGCCGCCGCCCTGCGGATAATGTATCTTCTTCGTCACGCTGTCGTACATCGCGACGACGCCGTCCTTCACGCACGGCCTGAAGTCGCCGACGAGCTGGTACTCGCCGTTTTCGTCCGCGTGATACGCCTTGAAGTGGTAGAGCCGTCCGAAGTGGTGGTCCACCGGACGGTCGTTGTAGTGCTCGACTTTCGCGAGATCCTTGTAGTGCGTCGCGAAGAGATACATCGTGATCTTCGTGTCCACCGCCGCGGAGTCCGTCACGTTGGTGACGACGGTGGTTATGTCGTATGGTTCGATGACGGTGACTTCGCCGTCGTTTTCATAAGTGCTGCCTGCGACATGTTCGATGTTGGTGACGACTTCGGTGCCGCGTAGATCGACGGTGCCGTATTCCATGGCGCCGTTCCCGTGGATCAGCGTCGCGCGCGCCACGCCGTCGAGGTCGTTCGTCTGCACGATGCGCACGATGTCGCCGTAGCCGGCAAGGGCCCAGCCATGGTTGATGGAGTAGCCGGCGGGAAGAAATATCTGCTCGCCCCAGTACCTGCCGAAGATGTTGACCTGGTCCTGTCCGAACGTGCCCTTTGCGTCGTCCCACACGCGCGAGCCCGCCATGGTTGGGTTTCCGCCGCCAGCGACGGACATCTTCAGATCGATGGCGGATCCGCTCCTGCCGATCACGCCTGTATCGACGTAGAGCGCGCTTTCCGGCTGCGCCCATTCGACGAAATAGTCGGGAACGTCCTCCGTGTAGCCGGCAGGCTGCGTAACCGCGAAGGCCGCCTCGCCGGACGTGACCGTTTCGTCGCCGGGGAGCGACAGCGTGGCGCGGACCTTCGACGTGCGGCCGAAGACCGTACCTGCCGTCACCTCGCCCGTCCAGTCGTCCACGATCGAACTCGTCGTGTCGCCCGCGAACGACCATTTCATGGCCTCTCCCTCGATCTTCGTTCCGTCGTCGAGTTCGACCGTGGCGGCGAACTGCGCCTTCTCGCCCGAAACCACCTCGGACGGGCCGGTCACGGAAATCGACTTCACCGAGCGGCCCGTGGGCTTGGAAAGCGTCAGATTCACGCCGTAGACGTTGTCGGCCTTCCACGGATGCGCCCCTGCATAACTGCCCGACAGAATCCAGTCCTTCGAGCGCTCCTCCGTCCGCTGCTCGCTCTCGACGAGCCCGGCATAGCTGGCCTTCACCGTGAAGCGGCCGTCGTGGTGGGTTTCGCCCTGCTGGTCTTTATACTGCAGGCGGAAGTGGTACATTCCGTACTGGTTCGATCGGACGACGGCGTTCGTATGAGCGATGACGGTCTTGCCTTCGCCGCTCCAGAAATCTCCGTCAAGTTCTACCGTGGCGCCGACGACGGGGTTGCCCTTGGCGTCGTACACGCGGCCGGAGAACACGATGCCCGGAATGGTCGGGTGGATGTTTTGCGATACCCAACGCACACGGTTGAACCTATAGTCCTCTGTTGAGGACATAGGATGCAGCCCAAGGCCTGTATTTGCAAGGGTTTCCGTGAAAACGGGTTTTCACCCAAAAGGTGAGTGACGGCGGCCTCCAAATATCGTATACTTTCGGTTGTTCAAAAAGACTGAAAGGAGTACGAACGATGGAGACCGCCGTCGCGGAGAATTATGACACAAACCCCGCGTTTGCGCAAGGGGGAAACTTGGACATTCCCGCGTTCGGCGGGCCGATGGGGATCAGGTGGGACGAGGGCGCGCGGGTGACGCCGTGGGGCGGGCTCGCGTACTTCGCGACGTTCCTCAGGACGAGCGGGCTGTTCGACCGCCTCGTCGCGGACGCGCCGTTCGAGTACGCGAGCCCGAACGCGCCGGCCGTGCGCGACGTCGTCGGCACGGCCGTGCTGGCCATACTCGCCGGCTTCACGCGGTACTGCCACGTCGAGCGCCTGAGGAACGATGCGGCGTGCGCCGCGTTGCTGGGGCTGACGAAGGTCGTCTCCGACGAGTCCCTGAGGCGCGGCCTGAAGAGGTGCGACGAGGCGCGGCTCGACGCATGGCTCTCGCGGCACGAGCGCGAGTCGTACGAGCCGCTGCTGCAGCACGACTACGTCATGGACATCGACAACACGGTGAAGTGCATCTTCGGCCACCAGGAGGGTGCGGAGGTCGGCTACAACCCGCAGAAGCCGGGACGGCCGAGCCACAACTACCACACGGCCTTCATCGGAATGCTCCGGATCGTCGTCACGGTGGACGTGCAGCCCGGCAGGATGCATTCCGGCAAGGTCGGCGCGAAGGGCGTGTTCGCGATGCTGGACGCGCTGCCGAGGGAGCTCTGGCCGCGCCTCGTGAGGGGCGACGTGGGGTACGGGAGCGAGGGGATCATGCTCGGCGCCGAGGCGCGGGCGTTGTTCTACCTGTTCAAGGTCAGGAGGTCGCGCAACGTGTGCGCGCTCTTCAGGCGGCTGGAGGCGTCGCCCGACTGGAGGGACTGCGGATGCGGGTGGGAGGCGATGGACACCGTCATCCGGCTCGACGGCTGGACGAAGTCCCGCCGGTGTGTTCTCGTCCGTCGCCCCGCCGAGGAGAAGCCGGAGGCGAGGCCCGCGAAGAGGCCACGCGGAAGGCCGGGGAAGAACGCCCCCGTGCCCGTGCAGCAGGAGTTCGAGTTCGTGGAGTGCGCGAAGGGGCGGCGCATCTGGGACTGCTACGCGCTCGTCACGAACGACGCGTCGCTCGACCCCGTGGCGCTCACGCAGCTCTACCGCGACCGCGGGGACTGCGAGAACAACTTCGACGAGTACAAGAACCAGTGGGGCTGGTGCGGGTTCGTCACGCAGAAGCTCAAGCCGACGCGGGCGATGGCCCGGCTGATCGCAATCGTCGCCAACTGGTGGAACGTGTTCTGCCGCCTCGCCGAGGGCGGGAGGCACATGGAGGCGATCACCTCGCGCCCGATGCTCATGGGCATCGTCGGGCGGATCGTCACGAGCGGCCGGAAAAGGTACATGCACCTCACCTCGACGCACGCCGACGCGCCCGCGATCCGCGAATCGCTGGAGCGGATCGGGACGTTCCTAGGGGCAATTTCCGCAACTGCTCCGCAGTTGGGATTTAATCGGACGTGGACGCTCATCCTGAAGGTCGCGTTCCGCAAATGGCTGGGCGGAAAGCCCCTCGACCCGCTCTTCGACGGCGACCAGACCCTGCTTCGGCTGTCTGGCTGACCCCTTTGGACTGCAAAATCGGGGGGCTTGAACCTGCGGCAGACCGCAGGGCGGTCGGTCGTGCGTCCGCGCACGCCACATAAATCAAGAAAATCGGCAAATGAAACGCATAATTACAATTACCCCCCCCCCTAATAGAAAATTCGATTTTCCCCCTTGCGTAAAAGCCCGAATTTTGGCATAATAGATGCGCTTGGCCGATTTGAAGTGAGGGAGCGTTCTGCGGCGGGTGTTCAGACCATGTGGTTTGAGCCGTGGAGGCCACGGTAAATTGGCTTGGCGAATTCTTCAACAGAGGAATTTAGGTTGAATCCCCTGAGCGACTCGTCGCGGTTGAGGAACGAGTACCACGCCGAGCCGGTCCAGCCGAAGTTGAAGAGGACATAGAGCTTTCCGGCGACATACCTGTAGCCGCCGGCGCAGATTGAGTGTCCGTCAACGCCGACCGTGGCCGGCATGCCGCCGTCGAAGCCGCCGAGCAGCGCGTCGAGAGTCATCTTTATGCGCTCGCCCCAATTGCCGTAATAGCCCTCGTATCCCGGAACGTTGGGCGCCGTGGGCGTGTTGTTAAGTCCGGGCCAGCCTTCGAGGCCGTTTGCATAGCCGAACACTTTTACGAACGGGGCTTTCGCAGCACGCGTGCTCGAGCCGGCGCCGCCGCCGACCCAGTGTTCGCCGCACACGACCGCCGTGTCGTAGATGAGCTTGCCGATCGCCTCGCATTCCTCTGCGCTCGTTATGAGCCCCCTGTTGCCGGGCATGAGATCGTAGTTGTAGTCGCCGCCTTTGAGCCAGAGGTTCGTCTCGACGCCATCGACCGCGCATTTTCTGTAGAAAGGCTCCTGGCCGCGGTTCTCGATCGGCTCGACGTGCTTCGGCCACCTCCAGTAGTGCGCCACCTGCGCGTAGGCCGTGGCGACGCAGCCGCAGGCGCGCCAGTCCGGCGTGTAGTGGTTCTCGATCGCGATGCCGTTCCAGCTGCCGGCCTGGTTCCATATCGCCCGGATCATCTGGGGGGCGCGCAGGCCGTCCGGCTCGTTCGCGAAGGGAAGCGTCGATTCACCGGCGGCCAGACGGCGACCGCCCGCCTGGGCCTTGGCGCGAAGCGCCTCGCGCGCCTTCTCGCCGTAGTCGATCGGCTTGCCGGCCACGAGGGCCGCCCATTCCTTCTCGTCCTCGGTCTGGGACGAGGCGCCAGCGGCGAGGCGCTTGCCGGAGGACGCCTTCTTCGCCTCGTACTCGTCCACGGCCTCGAGACGGTCGGCCATGTCGCCCATCAGCATCGCGTACGCCGGATTCTCGGGATTCGGGTCGAACGTGCCCTGGTCCATGAACATGACCACAGGCGATATCTTCGTGTTGGCGGACGCGACGACGTAGCCGCCGCCTTTGAGGTCGATCACGTAGAAAAGCGTACGCCCGTCGGCGTTCTTGTACACGGTCGGCTCCTTCTCCGCAAGCGCGCCAAGACGCGTCTCCTCCATGTGGCCGTACTTCGCCAGCCATGCCCGCGCGGCGGCCTTTGCCTGGTCCGGCGACACCTCGCCGGCAGACGCCGTGAATGAAAGCACCACCGCGACAGCGGCAGCCAAGCATCCTGCAACACTCTTTTTCATATGCCCTCCTCCAAGCGAAAATAATTGTGACATTATACCCTATTTTGCGTCAGACCGCAACGCCCATTCCCAAAAACGCTACCTTAGGATGATATGCGTGCCGTTACTGGTCAGTGCCAGATTGCCGTTGACGATCTGCACATACCAGCCCTTGGGCAGATTGCCGCGCTTCGGAACGCCGGTGATGACGCCGCCGTTTAGACACTTAACCACCACGCCGGAACGCACATTCTCGGGTTCGTAAAGCCATCCCGGCGGAGCAGACGCAACTTCGGAGAATAGCGGCACGCCGTCCACTGCCGCCGAAAGCCGGGACGTGAGACTCTTGCTTGGATGGAACGGGGTTCTTTGGCTGCGTCACGGACGGAACGGGGTATTCCAGAGGCCGTCGGCCCGTTTCTTCCAGCCGCGCACGGGATCCGCGCCGGTCACGACGACCTTCTCGCCGGACGCCGCGCGATAGACGACGGGCGCGCTTTCCGTTCCGGCGTTCACGGGCTTCACCCATTCGCGATACACGCCCCCGCGTATGGTTATTGTATCGCCGGGGCCTGCAACGGACGCCGCGCGCTGGATCGTGCGCCACGGCCTTTCGGCGGAACCGTCGGCGCCGTCGCACCCGTTCGTCGCCACGAAGTATTCGGCCGCGTTCAATGGCTGCGCGGCCGGACGAAGCGCGCCGGAAAAAGCCGACGTCGCACAAAGGATGCAGACGGACAAGGGCATGAGCGTTGTTTTCATGGCGACATTATACCACAATCTTTCGCATCGCGCATCATCCGCAGGCGCATCATTATCTGCATAATTCATTGCCGAGTCTTCTGACGATTGGAAACAACTTTTTGAAACAACTTGCCATTGGCGCGCGGGCTAACTCGCCCGCACCCATTTGCCGATCCTCGAACTGCCACGATTCTGAATGTTCAAGGTGAACCCGCAGGAAAATGTTGTTCTTGAAAGTTGTTTTGGTTGTTTCCAGAATACTTTGGGGACAGTCCCCCAAACCCGAAACCAGAAACTTCGAAACCTATAAAAACACGTACGCCCGAGGCGGCTAGGAATCCGGCTCGGGCGTCTTTGGTTAACTGAGGAAAGAGTCTCAGGCTCTCAACACTTGAATATATGCCTGACTCCTCGGCCGATGACAAAAGATTTTAAAATTTTTTATTTTCCTACACGGAGGTCGGCCCTCCAACAATTGATATTTGTGATTTATGAACATTTTTGACAATTATGAACAATAACGAACACTTTGGGGACAGTCCCCAACACCCCCCCTGTGGGGGACAGGTATAATGTAGAACGGCTTCTTTTCTGACGGTGGAGAAGAGTCGTTCCTTGACAACTGGCTGGATGGAATACGACTTGCAAACATGCCGACAC
>Ga0310695_10003300_pt1 | contig 32058 bp, 72 predicted proteins | sample RumenRJG_04DNA_FD_203882 | JGI IMG/M metagenome (GOLD analysis project Ga0310695, IMG submission 203882) | Bovine rumen microbial communities from Lethbridge, Alberta, Canada - RJG_04 (v2) (version 2) | ecosystem: Host-associated > Mammals > Digestive system > Stomach > Rumen | place: Canada...
CCAATATGCAAAAATCCTGGGCTTAAAGGATACATGGTTCTCAAATGCCAGTTATTCAAATAACAAGTATTATAGTTTACAAACCATGTTAAGAAAATGTTCTAAATGGCTTTATTTTGTAGAGTGCCCCGTCTGTGGGTCTTGCGAGGATTTTCATCGTGTAAAGATAATTAGACTGTTAAGCAATGTAAGGAAAGGTAGTTATCTTGTATGGTGCAAAAAGGCTAAGAAATTTAAAAGACTTTACAAACAATTTTAAGTTATGATGACAGCAAAAGAATTAACAGAACAGGTGGCTAACACCGATGGCATCAAGATTGTTGTTGCCAAAAAGAAAAAACGCGGTGGATATACCGTCTATCCACAGGTAACGGAAGTCAAACGCACATACATTCCTATGATTGGTGAATGTTATGCCATAATTTATGAAGAGCAATGAAAATAAGGGTTACAGAAAAGATTGTCGATTACATCATGAACAACATGGAGTCTTTTAAGGACGTTATGCCAGTAAAAGGCGAGGTTTATGATGTTAAAAAAAGCGCAAACGAAAACGTTGGCATACTGGAAAGCCATGGCAAAAAAATAGAAATACCATATTCTCTTATGTTTAGTAACATCACAAAAATCATTATAAAATGAAAATAGTAATTACAACTAGTACAAACACAGGCGAAGTGGTGCATGTTTACTCTGTTGATTATTACCTGGAAAAAGGTAAGACGTTGACACAAATAGAGGACGCTGTTTTAGAATCAAATAGCAAAAACAGTGGCTGGGCATATCAGATTGTTAATGTTCCTGACAACATGACAGAGGCTATGAAATTCTTACTCGGTGAAGATAAATATGTAGCTACCGCCACTATACGCCAGTTAAAAGATAAGGTTCAGAACTGTATTGATGACCTTGAAGACATGAAAAGCGATTTGTTCGACATGTCAAGTTATTTTGAAAATGTTGCAAATGATTTGAAAAAGTTCTGTAAAAATAACAAAGAATGAAAAGTTTATTTGAAACACATATGCAACTCAGGGATGGGTTTAGAGAATATAAACAAACCCATCCTAAAATTACGTTCCAAAAATTTCTTACGGATGTGTTAAACTACAGCCAAGAAGAAAGTAAAAAAATACTGAAAACAAACAAAATTACTCTGTATAAAAAGTAGTTTGGCATTATTCTTGTTAGGTTAACAGTAAACTAAAAATTATGGATATTAACGAGAAAATTAATCTAAGAACCAGAATTAAGTCCAACCTTATGAATTTGGGGTTTTATATGGCAGATGACAGAAGCAAAGATGTTGCTGATGTGCTGAGGAATCTTGCAGATTCTTGGGAAAACGGACATTACAAAAATTTTTAAACTTGGCTAATAATATGCTTACGAAAGAAGAACTTATTGCTATTGGTGTTAATCCAGACAACATGGTTTACCCAGGTGGAGAAATGAACGTTATTGTCCAATGCTTCGGTAAGGATGAAGAGGACGGACCAGAAACAACTGAACTCTTTCCAGACATTTACCATCCACGAAAAAATAGTGTATGGTCTTGTGGCTGTTTGGGTGACCCCATCGCCTTTGAAACAGAAGAAGAAAAGAAAGATTGGGTAGCACATCTTAGGGATTCTGCGGAGCGTCTCAAGATTATGGCCTATTATCTTTCCCAGCAAGCAAAAGAAATTGAAGAAAGCGGTTATCCTAAGACCACGTGTTATTATCCAGAATAGTACAGTTAGCAAAAACCTAACGGTATGGAAACAAAAACTAACAAAGAAAAAAACATTACGGTTGAATTGACACATGAAGATGTTGTAAACCTTGTGTTTGGTGTTGACCCATCTTTTGAAATTGCACAGTTTTTCATTAACAAAGGTATGGGTGACTTTACAGGAACACAGTGGGGTATTACTGGATGGCAGTGGAAAGGCGAAAAACTTAGAAAACTGTCCACCGAATATTTGTGGTATGTTTACCAATGTGTGAAGAAAAAAGAGAAGCCAAAATATTAATATTATGAAAAGAAAAATTATCATTATCCTTGCGTTTATTGCCTGTATGTTTCTAACATCTTGCTGTGCTCCAGCGGATTACAGTGGCTATTCTACAAAAACAAAGCCAGTACACGAAAAAGAGAAACACGAACCTGCCCCTAAAAAAGAGTCATTTACAAAAGTTGCACCTATATTCATTAGTCATGGTATATATCGCCACAACGCCACAGGTGTTTTGTATTTGGTTGTTGGTGAGACTGGCGTTGTAATGTTGGTGAACGAAGATGGCACACCATATGTTCAAAAATAGTCACAAAAAGTTTGTTATTATAGAAAAAAGTATTATCTTTGCAAAAAATAACAAGAACAATGGTTAAGAAATGGAACTATATCGGTTGTTTCTTAGATGAAGAATCTAAAGCCAAACTTCTGGACAGATATAAATATCTCATACCAAAAGATTGGACGATTTTTGCACATCACGGAACGACATGTTACAATGGTAATGTGGAAACACAAGATGAAAATTTTGAGCGCTTTAAACACCTTATAGGTAAAAAAGTTGTCTTGGAAATCATTGGTGTTGGTGTATCGGATAAGGCGGTGGCTGTGTTAGTACGGAACTTAGTATCAGATAACCAAACTAAACACATCACTTTGGCAACAGCGCCTGGTGTTAAGCCTGTAGAAAGCAACAACATCACCGATTGGTACTACCATTATACTCCTGTGTATGTAACTGGCACTTATGGCTATTTTGCAAACGGACAAATAAATTTCAACTAAAATATTAACCCTTAAAAAAACAAAAAAATGAGACTTTCAAGAAACGAAATCAAACTCACTTTCGGTCGCCCGAACTACTATGTCAACGAAAAGGAAGGTACTGTCAAGTGCCGTGTATCGTACCACCTCCAGGTTCCGTATGATGCAGATGGTGAACTCTTCATCGCACCAGAGAAGTATTCTTCTGTTACTGCCATTGCAAAGTGTGGTGCTGGCGATAAGTTCAACGCAGAGGTCGGTAAGAAAGTTGCGCGGGCAAAGGCAGAAAGCCGTGCCTATTCGCGCTGCGCGAACCACCTTGCCAATGACATGGAGCGCTCTTTCCTGAGGCTTACCATTCTCAACAACTTCATTGAGAAGGCATATGACTGCGTAGAACACAATAACAAGTATCTTAAGAAGAACTTCTAATGCTTGTTCATTGATGCACATGAAAAAACCTCCATTCGTGGAGGTTTTTCTTTTTTTATTTGGTTTCTTCGTATAAAATCAGTATTTTTAACAAAAATATTGAAGAATGAATATATACATAAAATCACCAAACGAGATTATCAACGTACTTGGGGGTATTCAAAAAAGAACTAATACCAAAAAAGTAAAATATAGTAAACTATGTGTTATCGTTGATGTTGACGGTGGCAAAGTAATTTATAATGAACTCACAAAATCATTGGTATTTTTAACTGACCATGACTTTGAAGTGGTTACTAAAAAAGAAAATGAAGCATCAGAGGGCTTTAAGTATCTATTTGGGAACTATTTCTTAGTGACAGAAAACTTTAATGAATTTGAAGCCGCTAAAAAGGTTAAGAACTATTATCTTTCCACTATGAAAGATGATATTAGAACTTCTAAAATAACCACATATACTATTCTTCCAACAACAGATTGTAATGCCAGATGTTTTTACTGTTATGAGAGAAACATCAGGCACATTGACATGACGGAAGAAACAGCTTTAAAAATTGTAAAGTTTATCATTGAAAGACACGACCCAGCACATAATGTGTTTTTAAGATGGTTTGGCGGTGAACCTCTATACAATTTAAAAATCATTGATTTAATCTGTTCTGAACTTAGAAAAGCAAAAATCAATTTCTCATCAAACATTGTAACCAACGGATACCTGTTAGAGCCAAGTGTCACAAAAAGGGCTGCTGATGATTGGGGATTGAATCACGTACAGATTACCCTTGATGGCACAGAAAAAGTGTATAACAAAGCAAAAAATTACATCTATAAAAATCCAGAGGTGAGTCCGTTTATGCATGTTTTGGATAACTGTGAGGAGTGTCTTAATAACAACATTAAAGTATCTTTCAGGTTAAACGTAGATGAATATAACGTAGAAGACTTGAAAGTCTTGTTGGAAATCATATATGACCGCTTCGATACCAAAATAGGTGTGTCAGTCTTCCCTCTTTTTGAAAGCGCGATGAAAAAGAAACGGACTGATGAAGAAAGAGATAGACTATACCAAAAAATATATGAACTTGAAGATAAAGCAAGGGCTATGGGATTGTTGATGGAATGGCCACATACATCCTATAAATCATCTATGTGTATTGTTGATGATGGGCGCTCTATCCTTTTCCAACCAGATGGTTCAATGGGTCTTTGTGAACATCATGCAGATAGTAACAAGATGGCACACATAGATAATCCAATATTCAAGGAAGAAGACATAAAAGTATGGCTCGAAAAATGTGAACCAGAAAAAGGTTTGTGTGAAGATTGTCCAATCTTTCCATCTTGCGTTAGGGTAAAGAATTGTGAAGAGGAGTCCGTGTGCAACAAGAATATAAAAGAGCGCAAGATTATCAAAGAGAAGATGGGCATCATCAATCTTTTTAAAGAACAAATAAGACGTTCTCAGCAACAGCAGCAACCACGTGCAGTTATTAATGCCCTTGAAATAACGGAAAATGGCGTTTACACGCCAAGTGATGGTGTGAATGGGTTTAGTCCTGTCATTGTCAATGTGGTGGATAAAACGCCTTATTTACCTGTTTTTGTGGCTATAAAAAGTAAAGATAAACTCTGTGTAAGTTACCTACAAGAAAATCTAACATACTTCCCAGAGTTTACGAAAGAAGAATTTGTTTCATTTATCAACAATAACACAAACCTTAAAGACGATGGTATTGTTGTGGATGATGTTGAAAAAATATGTGAATCTAAAACCATGTGGTTTGAAATAGATATGATAAAACACCCTAAACTAAGGTCAACCAACACCTTTGAATGGAATGGTGGCAGTTTTTGTAATGAATGTATTAACTTAACGGAAGGTAAAACTAAAATTATTAGATGGTAAAGTATGGAAACAAAAGAAAGAGAAGCATATCGCCAAAAATGCAGATACTTTAATAATAACGCCTGTACCCAGCAAACAATTGACAACAACACAAAATACGGCTGGCAACTGATTACTGAGTGTAATGGTAATTGCTTGAGGATGAAAAAATATGACAAGAAAATAGAAAAATTGGAAAAAGAGAAAAATGGAAAGTAAATTTTCAATTGTAGAAACGCGAGAAGATGGCGCACAAGTAGGTCTTGGTATGCCAGTTGATACTATAGGAGAACTATCAGACGGCACACATACATTTGATGAACTTTATCTGTACAGAATGTTGTACAACGCCGCGTTCTTTAACCTTCTTCCCAAAAGAAAATATAAAGTTCATAAATCAAAACGTCACCATACTGGTGAAGAATGTTTTGGCGGTGGGTGGTTTATTGTTATGGCACAACTGCCAACTGGTCAGATATCAAACCACTATGAACTAAAATACTGGGATTTATTTGACATTCCTGAATATGAAGTTTCAATGCCTTGGGATGGACACACGCCACAAGATGCTGCAACAAGATTATTACAATATCTGGAAAACAATCTTAAACATTAATACTTTGCAAGAAACTAAACTTTATCAAAAATTTTATGACTAAAAACTATTTTTACAACGAAAATTGCTTCGATACGATGGCAAAGATGCAAGCCAAAAACTATAAAGTGGAAATAGTTCTAACGTCCCCACCGTATAACACAGCAAGAACAACACAAAACCAACGCTCAATTGATGAACATGAAAATCGGTATGACATACATCTTGACAGTATGACAGATGAGCAATATCACAATTGGACAAAGGACTTATTTGAAAACTTTGACAAGATACTCGTTAAAAACGGTGTTGTACTATACAACATTAGTTATGGTTCAGACAACCCAAACGCGATGTGGGAAGCATTAGAGGCTATAAGAGAAACAAATTTTATGATTGCCGATACAATCATCTGGAAAAAAAGGAGTGCTCTTCCTAACAATACGAGTCCTAATAAACTGACAAGAATCACTGAATTTGTTTTCGTATGCTGTAGGAAAAAAGAATATAAAACGTTTAACGCTAACAAGAAGGTGACAAAAGCAAATGAAAAGGGGCAACAATACTATGAGAATGTTTTTAACTTTATCGAAGCACCAAACAATGATGGTTCTTGTAAACTGAACAAAGCAACATTTTCTTCTGAACTTGTGTTAAAGTTGTTGGATATCTATGCCAAACCAAACGATAAAGTTTATGACCCATTTGTGGGCACTGGAACAACAAATATTGGATGTATGAAATTCAATGGTGGAGAGAATGAAATTGTTTGTATCGGTTCAGAATTATCAGAAAACCAAGTTGCATATGCAAAACAAAGAATAAAAGATTTTATAAACGATACCATGAAAGCCGTAAGTGAATAACCTACGGCTTTTCTTTTATAACAGTTTCTTAATTACTTCTTTTACTATTTTTCTTATATCAGATTCTGTCAATCTTATTTTACCTTCTGCCACTTTCATTATGTTTTTATACATGGGGTCTGCATAGGGGCTTTCTATTTCATAGGAATGTAGTTTGTCAGCGCCACTTCTTTCATCATCGCTCCACTGCCTTTGCATTTGTTTATTAACAACAGTTTTTTGTGTTGGTTTTTGTATTAATGAAGTTCTAAATTTGTCCATTCAATAAACAATATTTTCCTTTCCAGTCATTCGAGAATCTATATATTCCTCAACGGGTATTTCAACAAAAATACTACCGCCTAATGGAGAGAAAAACAATGTATAATCAGATAGGTCGTATCCATATTTAGAAGATTTAACCTTGTCTACAATATCACTAAGTTCGTTAGATGATGGGAGGTGTAGTATGCTGGCATTTGCTGCTGCTCAAAAACTAATAACTTTTTGGGATGTTCAAAATCTTCCGTGTACCCTTGGTGTGTTTGATTCATCTATATGAAAATAAACACAAATTTGATGATGCGTAATACCATCAAGAGGGAAAATGTGTACCCTACCGTTAGCATATACAAAAGGTACTGCATCTTTGCTCGTGTATGAGCAAATAATGTTTTTGGGTTTGCACATAACCCCATTTGGGTTGGCATGACCGTCTGTTGGTAAATGTATCTCGTATTCGTTAAGCATATAAAATAAATAGTCAGAATATATGGTTTTACTCTGACTATCTATTCGTTATTTCTTGAAAAAGATTAACTTCAATCTTTCTAACAACGTTAATTCTCGATATATGGAGGCTTCACTGAAATAGCACAACGGCCCATTTTCATCATCCCATGTACCTTTCACATACATTGAGCCTTGAGGTATAATACAAGCAACAACAACAACACCAAGACGATTCATGCAGGCTTTTTTAGCGTCTTTGAGACGCACAAAGCTGTGGAATCCACCAGCATTAAGTTCCTTAATACTATTATACCTTTGTTCAAACACCTTAAAGAACGCATTTGTGAAATCAGGATTATGATACATGATTCCAAGTTCAATTGGCATCTTTCTGTATCTTGAAGAATATTTACCGTTTTCTTTGTTTACGAGTTTATATGAAACAACGTCCTTATCGGCTTGTCTAAGTATTGAATCGTTATTTAAAACTGTACACATATAATTTTTTCTTAAAAATACTATTTTACCCCCTAAAAGTCAAGAAATAACTGATGATAAAATTCCGTAATTTTCTCTTTGTGTGTTTCAGACACCCAATCATATTTATCAATATCTTTTAAAGGAATCCATCGTACCTCATCCACCTCATTCGGCTCCGCATTTTTATTGGTTAATTTAATACCATCAGCGCTTTTGATATGGCAGCAATAGCGAACCAATACGTTCTGCTTTTCACGAGTCGGAGAACTGTCTATTTCCTTAAATAACAAATGATAATTACTGATGTTTACGCCTGTTTCTTCAAATACTTCCCTGATGGCAGCATCCTCCAAAGTTTCGTTATAATCAAGATAACCACTGACACAATTCCAAAGCCCCACTTTATTAGGTAAACCAGGTCCGCGTTTATTTGCCAATACACATTCAACACCATTAACGTTAGCGTACACATAAGTAACTACAGCGATTGAGCGACTAACCCAATACTCTTTGCCGTTGACGTTTACAGGAAAATTATTCATACTCTTTTTGTTTATTGGCTACAAAATTAATCATATTTTTTGAAATACCAAAACTATTTATGTAAAAATAACAAAAAAAAAATAAAACAAGATTATGAACTACCAAGATTTTAAATTAAGTGCTAAAAGATTAGACCTTATTTCCAATCATTTAGCAAAAAAGAAAGTAGAGAAATACATAAAAGAAAATGGAGTTGAACCGACACCAGAAATTGAAGCAACATTCTATGATGTAACTCCTGAGGAGAAAGAAAAATACCGTTTAGTGTTTTTTGCTAATGATTTCGTGAATGAAAGTGAGCAAAACATTGACGTTCCAGCAGGAACACCAAACACACCAGAACAAAACGAAGTTGAAGAAGACATTATTAACACATTATTGAATGGTACAACTGGATACACAGCAGATTCAATCAACAACATCACACTACCTCCAGAGGTAAATGTCATTCCAAGGATTACTGGTAACTTCCAAGACGGCGCAACCATCACAAACGAAAGCACAAAATCCTTATATCTTTTCAATACCAGTGAAGAGCCAATTGATATAACGATTCTTACAAACAGCACGTCTGTGTACTTGGCAGGTAACTTTAATAACGTATATTACAATGGTAAAACCCTTAATGGTACTTCTGGTAATTATCCAGTCATTAACGGCGAACTTGATTTGGTTCCTTCAACAAGCGGTAGTGTTAACGTGTACGCCAATTTCCAAGAGAACTCAATCGTCAAATATTTAGGCAATCAGCCATTAAATGTTTACCACCAGACTAATAAGGAAGGAAATGTAAAAGTTTACGCACCTAATTCAACAGTCACTATGAGTGGTACACTTGATGAAGTCGAGGCTACAGTTAGTGATGATACTCTTATTTTAAGATATTCTTTCAATTGCAACAAACTTAAAGTAAATAAAGGCAATGTTATCTACCAAGGTATTGATGAGCACGACTTCTACAATGAATTAATTGGAGAAAACGTTAATGTTGCACCTTACGGTTTTGCCATTACAGGAAACAATATCACAAACACAACATCTACTCCAGGTGTTTATACCGTCACACAAGATTTTTCAAATAACAAAGCCGTTGTGTTTGGTATATTTGCAAGCGGTAGATATAGATATGATTTGAATGGACACCACGCAACGTTTGGCGATTCAACAAGGGGTAACTTCCTAATCAGAAACGCAGCACAGGTTGACTTTATTGACAGCGGTGAAGGTGGACGTATGACAAACGCATCTAATTCATACGGCATCTGGTCTGCATCAGAAGGCGTAGTAGTAAACGTATATGGTGGTACATATGAAGCATATTCACACGTTCTTTATGCAGAAAAAGGTAGAATCAATGTATATGGTGGTACTTTCAAATGCTTGTCAGAAGATAAGAGATACACACTTAACTGCCTTGACAGTTCCTTTACCGCAGAAACAGCAAAAATTACGGTTTATGGTGGTAAATTCTACAATTACAACCCAGCAGAATCAATGTCCGAACCAGGTGGTCCAGTATCATTCTTAGCTGATGGTTATACAGTAAGAAGTTACCAAGAAGGTGATGATACAATTTACGAAGTTATACCACAAGAATAAAAACTAGGCGCATATTTCAATACATTAACCAGTTTTTTGCCCAGCATTTATTGCTGGGTTTTTTTTGTTTATTACCAATCTTTTACGTATCTTTGACAAAAAACTAAAAATATGAATCGAGAAAATAGGCTTAATTTGTTTGAAAATGAATTGGATTTGATTCATGATACAAATATAAAAGACTTTGCTAAAGAGGTGATAGCCAACGCGGATGAATATTTTTTTCATGTGGCAGCATCCTCATCTGGTAAATATCACCCAACATTATCATTAGGTGAAGGTGGCCTTGTAAGACACACAAGATTGGTGGCTTTCTTCGCTGACAGTATTGCTAAATCGTTTATGATGTCACGACATGACAACGACCTTATTATATTGGCATCGTTGGCACACGATATTAAAAAACAGGGTAACGGTAACACACACCACACAGAAAAGAAACACCCTATATTTGCCGCAGATTACTTGGAAGAGATATATAACAAATACCAATATATCTACAAAGAAGACCTTGAAAAAGTACAAAAGGCAGTAAGGTCACACATGGGTCAATGGGGTGTTAGTGATGGACTACCAGCACCAGATGACGAGTTTAGTAAATGCTTACAAGCAGCAGACTATTGTGCAAGCAGAAAACAAATATTGCAATTTGATTTTCTCCCGACAAAAGAACCATTAGAAGAGACCAAGGAAGACGCTGGTGATTATGTAGCAAATTTTGGAAGGCATAGAGGAAAATCCATTAAAGAAATAGAAAAAATTGACCCAGGTTATTTCTCCTGGATATTCAACCAAGAAAACTTCAGTAACAAAGAGTTCTTGGAAAATATAAAAAGATGGAAAGGAATGATATAGTTTGGTACGTTTCTTGCTATACTAACGCGAAAAAGAAAAACTATGACTAGACTAACAAAACAACAACGTGTCGAACAATTATGAATGCTTTAGTTATTTTATTAGCCCCACTCTTTATACTACTCTGTGTGGATGGTATCTCATATTGGGTTAACCAACGGCAGTCTTTCGTACTGAACTATAACCCATACAAAACACCGAAAATGTATGTTGGTGATATCCCTTTCAACTTTAAAACTAGGGTGATGAACCCGTATTTGGATATGCCAATGGTTTTGACGTTTGAAAGTGAGCCTGTTGATAAAGACAAATTCACACAACTTACCAACGCTAACCGAAAATATTTCAGCATTTCAAAACATGCTGTCTATAATGAAGAGTGGTTTGACCTAGCCATAAAAAACGATGTTTTTAGAATAGATGAAAAAATTGATGATGATAAACATATTATAACATTAAAGGCTTTAAATAGACCAGTCTACAGACGGTACAAACGAACTAAAGAAAAAGAAGAAAAAAAAGAATTTTACAAATACGACCTTAAAAAGAAACAATCATGACAACACAAAGCAAACAAGACTTTAATGCTGCAACAAAAGCCCAAATTTTACAAGTTCAAGGAGCACAAATTATTAAATATGTTGCCACTGCAATTCAGTTGGGAAAAGTGGATGATAAAACATGTGAGAAGTTTCAAAAATTGTTTGATGTCGTAAACGAAAAGTAATGCAACACTTCATACTTAGATGCAAACACTGTCAAAAAAAAAAACGAAAAAGAAATGACTAAAATAGATGTTCAATGGTTAGAGGAAAATGGATTTACTAAACTTGGAGGTATGCAGCCAGCAGGTTTAGGTACTATGTATTGCCTTTTACTCTCGAAAGAAAACAATGATGTTGTTTATATATCTGCTTCACCAGACACTTACGGTAATTATCCAATGCACATGGTTGTACGCACGAAAGACTGCGAATGTAAAATAAGCAAAAAAAAGATAATTCCAGACGGAAATGGTGGATGGATAGACAACCCATTTTATGTTGAAGAACTTTTCGCTTTACTCGAATTATCTGGTAATGAATCATATAAAGAGTTTTTTAATTAACTTATGCAACATTTCATTCTTAGATGTAAACACTGCCAAAAGGAATATACTTACTGTACTTATGGTAATGGACCAGACTATGGTACGGAAGAGGGGTGCTCTATGGAGTATTGTGCTGAATGCCAGAAAGCGATTGACAAGGCATTCAGTGCTATTCCTATTAAGTTCAAACCAGAAAGAAAGGAAATAAAAGAACCACTACTACTGGAACTGTTTTCCAAAATCAGAGAGGAAGAACAACAAAAGAAAAAGGAAGAGGAGGAGAAAAATAAAATAAGGTTTCCTGTGATTTGTTCTAGTACTGACCCAGACAACTATGATAACATAGAGACATATATCCATAAAAATAAAAAATATCAAGTCAAGTGGAACGATGAAACGCCTGACAAGAAGCATTTGTTTGTTTTCATGGAATATGACATTCTTAAAGGACAGTTTACCAAGCGTCCTTGGAGATACGAAAAAAAAGATTCATATAGTTTTCATCGTAACGCATGGAAAATGATGTTGAAACCTTTGACGGAGAACGACACAAAGCCGATTCCCGTGGAACCCATGAGCATGCCTACGGGAAATCTATTTTTTTGGGATTGGGACTTGACACAACAGAAACGAGAACCATTTGTGTATGCACCTAAACAGCCACAGCATGTAATACAAATCCATACCTCAGAGGCTACTGGAGAAGGTGTTAGGCAGACAGTAAAACATGGCTGGTATCAAACAAAAGTAAAACTTGCAAAAGGCGTTACTGTAAAAAACCTTATTGACTTTGTGGACTACAAATACACATACGAGAAATACGATGACGAGGATATTGCAACAATTACAAAAATTGAATGTGTATGAAAGATTTGGCAAAGGCAATATTACAATCAAGTCACCGTAAAGAGTGTTATTATACCCTTCAATATGAGTTTATTGACAGCAAGCAAGAAAAAAGAAAAGCTAGAGTTGGTATATTCTCCACACCAGAAGAGGCAAAAGCAATTAAAGATGCTTATTTCCCAGAAATTAAGTGTCAATTAATAAAACTCGTAAAAATTGAAAATTAAAATTATGAGCATGAAATCAGATTATATGAATCTCGCAACAATGGGTATGATGATGGCAGCAGCCGCCCAAAACCCAGATTACATGAGAGATTTTGAAGCGGAAAAAGAACATCGTAAGAAGTTCGTATGTGGTAATTGCAAGCATTGTCCACAATACCCCAAAACTTATTGTAAAATTGGGAAAAAGCAAGCCGTATCAACCACTGTATGTATTAACTGTAAGTCTTTTGAAATGAAATAATTGGAACAATATGCACACTATTGACGTTTATTACCAAGAGGAATATCTTGCCTCGTTCACACAACTTAGATATGCCGAAATATTTGTGGATGCACTCGTTGATAGCAACCCTGAAAAATATGAGGGCAAATTGATTTATAAATTTTAAAAATAAAAACTTATGGTACTTTTACAAACTTGGATGCGTAAATGGGAATTGAATGAAAATCTCATTTACAAAAAAGCAGCAGAACATCAAGCAATCTTCGTTAGGGATGATGTTGGGCTAAATCTTCTAAAAAGTAGAGTTTTCATTGTCTCTACACACATGTCAAAATCTTGTGTTTTACCCGTTTATTATATCAAAATGATGAACGGTGTAAAGGTTATTATGAGGGGTAATTTCTATGACTGGAAATTGAGTGTAGAACTTCCTTATAAACACAAAAAAGACGTTAATCTTATTCCTGAAGATTGCATTTCCAATCATGTTACAGAAGGTGGCAAATATTCCAAAATACCAGATTGTTACCTTGAAGGGTTTAAATCTGAATGGGCTTGGGATGCTTATAATCCAAATGACGTTCCAACTAAGTTCACGATTGAATGCCCTGACGAGTATAGGGTTTATGTTGTACTACATGCTCTTAAAAACGCATTTCCAAATGTCGAATATTATCTGGAGGATAACAAACGAACCAAGGAAGATATTATTAAATCAATTGAAAAGATTTACGATGACAATGGTTTTAATGAATATGAGACAGTTACCGATTGGGGAAAACAAACACAAAGAAAGTTATCTTCAGGCTGGGAGATTCTTTGGAAAACCTATTGCAAGATGTATGATATTCGAGACGAAAATAATACAAAATGTGCATTCGATGCGATGGACGTTTGTGAAGACCCAGAAAAAATGGCTAACTTTATATTGAAATATCCAACTGTATATCAGGCGTTTTGCACAGAAGAATCAATGTTTGAAGAAATTAAGTAGTGACACATTACTTATGGCATACTATTTGCAAATCTATGTTCATAAAAACAATGAATTATGAAATATTTTAAAAACGTACACCACCATCGTGACAACGATGCTCCTAACTCAATGTATAAAGATGACACCGAAAAGGTTTATCGGGAGTATGCCAAAGAACAGAATCGTACCATCAAATGGTTTGAAGACATTGATGAGGATAATGAAGGGTATGGCCCAGAGGACCAATACACATGGTTAAAGAAACCTGTTGAAGAAAAACTGAAAGCGCCTGACTCTGATTTCACCGCTAACGGTATGCATAAATCTATGAATCCCGCTTTAATTATGCCAAAGGCAGAGCAGCGTAATTGGTTTAATCGTGTGCATAAGGGTAGTGCGTTTGGAGCGTTTAGAGTTAGAGTACCATCACTTAAAAGAAGTAAGCAGGAGTGGTGTAAGTTCTACAACGAGTTTCCTACAATTGCTGCTGAAGTAAGATACGGAAACAGACGATTTTACAATGGAGCGAAACTTAAATATATTTGGTAAGAATATGGGACAACAAGAAGAAATTAGAAAGAAAAAACTTCAAGAAGAAGCCGCAAAACGAAGCAAAGAAGTGGCTGAACAAAAGAAAAAAGAAGAAGAATTGAAAAAGAAAAACGCAAAATAAAATTTGCTGATTAACATTTATTTTATATCTTTGCAAAAAACAAACTTATGTCAAGAAACAAAACTTATTTGGATTACTCAATAACCGATATCTACAAGAAATCGGTTAACCCTGTGAACGGTGATACAAAATATGACTATGTTAACACGAGGGTATGGATTAAAGAAAAATGGCTTTGCGATGAAGTCGAAAAAAAGATTGAACGGAAGTTCTATCCAGAGGTTAGTTTCTATGTTGATAGGAACGAATCAATTGACTTACACGACTTTCTAACCAGCATTGGAAAGGAAAAGCATCTTATTGGTACTTACGGGGACCACTTTGAATAACAACAAAATTAGGCTTTATGAGTACGTTCACATTCATTCTATTGGTTGCTTTAATAACAATTATTTACTTTCTAGTCAGAAATGACCAGGTGTATGAATTTCAAATGCTAGTATCACGTGGGTGTCACGCTTATTTGATAATATACATTAGCCAAAATCGTGATAACTTTAGTGAAGAACAGTATGAGAACCTTAGAGCAAGAGTCTATGAAATTAACGATAGATATTCATACAACAGTATGCTTTTTAGTTTCCGTCCATTAAGACTAGATTGCTGGTATACACAAGATGAAGTCGATATTATAGAAGAAGGGATAAACAATGAAGAAGCACAAGATATTCTAAATAGATTATAAATAAAAACAATGGGAGCATTTATTTTCAAACAACCAAACGGACTTTATGGCAGATGGTCGTCCGTGATTGATGACTTTACCGCTGTCAATATGACAGAAGCAGAGTATAAAATTTCAAACATTGACAGATGTATCAAAGACTCAGAAGATACTTTGAAAGATTATTGTTATGATTTTGACAAAGCTGTTGAGGAAACAAATGACATGCTGGCGTGTTATAAAGATGCAATCCAAGACGGCGAAACCGAAATGGAACGAACAGAGGCCGAAAAACACTATGAGCGCATGAAAGAATCATATGAACATGATTTGGCGCTTATGCGTGAAAAAGTACCATCAAATGATGTTGAGACAAAGTACTACAATACTCTTTGTGAACTCATTGAACACTTGTGCTGTGCATATGACAAGAATTGGAATAAAAAGCGCTATACTATACTCGAACATCCAGAGCACATGGAAATGATTCTACCTAAACTTCAAGAGATTGTTAAAATGGTTAAATCCTATGGAAAAGGAAATAAAACCAAATAAATTTCCCGACACTCCCATAAACGCTCCGTTTATCGAATATGTAAAACGAAAAATAGCGGACATTATGTTTATACCTAAAGATAGATTAAATAATAAATGAGAGTAACATTATGGCTAACGTAGAAATTTACATAATTAACAAAGAAACAAAAGACATTGAATGTGTTGCTGAAATTCCAGGAGCAATGAGTTTTATGCTCCATTTTTGGACTAAAATGGAAATGAAATTCTTACCGCCATATAATCCTAAAGATGAAAACATTACAAGGTTTGTCGGTAGTCTGACAGCGTTTCTTAATCCAGAAAAGCCTAACCCTATGCAGGAGATATGGGATTTGGGTTTTGACACCAATGTTCCAAAAGAACTTAGGTTGCTTATGAAAATGACATTAGACCATTCTTATGTCCCGTATGAACATATTCTTGAAATGGCTGATATCGTTGACAATTGTGAGTTTGCAAATCCAGTATATAAGAATGTTGCTGCTGCAATGAGACAGATACATAGTGAATATCCAAAGATTCTTGGTATCACGTTTAACGGTACTTCTGTTGTATCCATGGAAGAAATCTATGACAAAAATAAACTTTGGAATATTTTTGACATTCCAAGTATGAATTTGGATGAAGAGGGAATTAAACCTGTGGAATAGTTGTATATTTCAATAATTTTTTGTACTTTTGTTAAAACGGTTAAACCTTAAAAAGCAAACAATAATGAATCACGGATATTGCGAAAATTGTTGGTGGTGGGAACCTATTAAGTTTGATGTTGAGCAAGCGAAATGGGTTTTAGGTGTATGCTGGATGTGGAACAACAAAAACGAAAATGATTCATATTGTCCAGATTATACAAACAGAAAAACATACTCAAAGAAAGAAGGTTCACTTGAAGAGTGGGTAAAAAAACTACCAGAAACATTTGAATATCCAGAAGAAAGTAAATTAATAAAAAAGTTTAAACCATGACCGAAATTGTTATTATTTGTTGTGTTGCTATCGTAATTTGTTTTCTGATTGCAATGCTTGGTATCAACAAATCTGACCCAGTAAAAAAGAGGGAAAGTAGATTTTCTTTTGCCCTTGCCACGTCAGTAATCTTTATTATTGGATTATTTTATGTCCTAATCGCTCTAAACGAAAGAGAAGTAAAACCGATTGTTGTGGAAACACCAGGGCAACCGTTTGTTGACACAACTATTAATATTATTGATGGTGTGGCAGACACATCATATATTTACACGTTTCCAAATTACTTTGTAGAATGATACAGATAATCAAACATGGGAATACCCCAGTTTACTATGGCACTTGTAGTAGATGTGGGTGTCAAATTTCTTGTCAAACAGAAGATTTATTAAGAGACACTTTTACCAGTGGTATGCGGATGTTTGTGTGTTGTCCTGATTGCAATGAAAAAATCGTAATCACGGACGCAATCATTCCTGCTGGGTTCGGAACAACAGTTTAAACCTAAAAACACCATAACATGAAAACCTGTGAATGGATTTTTTTATGCGTTTGTTTATCGCTCCCTTGGCTGATTCCACTATTGGCCAAGATTATTGTAGAATTACAAACAAGAAAAAAGAAATAATATGGATAACGAACAGAAAAAAAGATTGATTGCTTTGCGTGATAACATGAAGTCCTATGGATATATGGACGGTGTAGAAGAACTTGAATCCATCTTTCCTGAAATTGTAGAAAGTGAGGACGAGAGGATAAGGACATGGTGTATAGCTCACTTTAAAGAATGTTTTCGAGCATCAAAAGATAATTTGGAATTTAGACAATACCTTAACAATAATGTTATTCCTTGGCTCGAAAAGCAGAAATCGCAGAAATCGCGCCTAACAGTCAAGGGAAATGGGGTTTACAAAATTTGCCCTCGTTGTAAATCGCGCATGATAAGGGACATCAGTAAAGTCTATACTTCTATGCCTCCTCAATATGGATACAATTGTCCCAAATGCGGTACTATGGAGTTTGATACTGTTATGTACGACAATCCCGAAATGGAAGAGCAAAATCCTACTTTGAATGAAGATGATGAACATTATGAGCTTGAAGAATTTGCAAAGATAGTCAGAGGTAATCTAACAGGCATTAGTAGAACTGTTTTGGAACTGTTTGAAAATAAGTATTTGCAACTTACTGGTAACAAAATGTTTGGTGGGTATAAAGATTAACGCATGAGTATGTTTTCAAGTGAGCAAATTTTTGAGGTATCTGGAGATATGGGGCAGTTGGAAATGGCAATTAATTTTGCCATTGACATGCATGGTATTGCAAGAAACAACGTCAAATATCAAATAACGAAGGATGGGAAATACTGTCTCGGTTGGGGGGATGACAAAGATGGATGGAACAAATATCCGTTTGACTTCGATGTGCACATAGTGTCAGAAATAGTGAAACAACATCTGAAAAAACAGGAATGTGAAGACCCTTATGCGTGGGCAGACGGTAGCAGTCAGAAAGGCTTTCTAATGAAGGCAATTCCCGAACTTTTCTCTGACGAATACAAGGGAATAAAGAACCCTTTCTATGGGATTATCAGCATTGAACCTTTTATCAATTACTACGGGAAGTAATGGAAAAGAAAAATTTTTACGCAGCGGTCATTGATAATTACAAATACAGCAAGGTGGCCATACATAGGTTTAAAAACTTCGTGGATTTTGCAATATGGTGTTGGGAAGATACCATTGATGAAGCCCTGAAGAACTTTATTTCTGTTAAAGAAACAGAAGAAATAGATTGGCAAGAATTTTTCGAAGATTATTACGGTTATACCACATACTATTTCGCGTTGGATGAGAATGGTAATGAATTGGATGACCTTGAAGACAACAACAAGACACTTAATGATTATTGTAAAAAACATAAACTATTATGACAAGACAAGAGGCAAATAAAAAACTTTTGAAAGAACTTGAATGGTTTATAAATTCGTGCCCAGACCAACGGTTTGGACAAATTCTTTGTAACTATTTCTTTCCGAAATACCAAACGACTGACCCATTCTTCGTAGAACCTACTGACACTTTGGCAGAAGTCGATAGAGCAAAAAAATGTTCCATACTTGATACAATAGCTCCCATTGGCGTTCTATCTGAGGAAGAACTTGCACACGCAAAAACACTATCAACGTTAGAGGCTGTAAAATATATTAAGTCAATCGTTCCATCTTTTGACTTAAAACTTTCAAAACTGTACTATGACCTCTATATCGGGAAAGACAATAAAGAAACAGAGGATTATGTAAGTTTTGAAACTGCCAAACTCCTGAAAGCAAAGGGGTTTAAAGGTGATATAAATGCTTATTATCATATATGGGATGATGGCAATAGAGTATGTTCTGTACAAGAATTTAGTCATAGTGAAGCACCTCATCTCTATATTCCTGCTCCAACTATTCAAATGGCAAGGAAGTGGTTGATAAAAAACTATAACATACATATTGAAGTTAGATATTTCCCCATGCCTAACATTTACAGATATGTAATTATACACACTCCCGCAACCTTTGAAAATATTAACTCACATCCACAATATTTCAATACGGATGAAGAAGCCTGTGAAGCGGCTATTAAATATTGTTTAGAGAATTTGATTTAATATGACAAAAGCAGAATATATAGTCACTAAATATTGGTGTAACGTAAGATGTACACCAATTGAAAATAAGTGTAAATGCTGTTCTATATTAAAATATTTTAAAGAATATGAACAAAGAATACAAGCTAAAGGGTTGGATAGCTAAGAATGGTGCATCAAATGATAGAACATATATGTATATTTATGATAACAATATCGTTTTTAGTGAGATAAAACCAACAAGAGACGAATATTATAAACATTGGAATCCTTCTAAATTTTATTTAAGTCCTAAAGCATTTCCTAATTTAAAATGGGAAGATGAGCCAATTGAAGTTGAATTGACTATTAAAACAGTACAATAATATGACACAAGAAGAAAAACAATTGTTGTTGAAAGACCTTTGTGGAAGGTTGCCATATAATCCTTATATTTTTATTGAAGAAGATAACATAAGAACTTTGTTAGGGTCAATTGAAGTGGATAAATATGGATTTACAGAGATTTGGTATGATGGAGCGCCATATTCGATTGAAGATGTCAAACCCTATCTCCGTCCAATGTCTTCTATGACCGAGGAAGAACTAAATGAGTGTGTTCGCAAGTCTGGTATTAAAGATATTGAATGTCCAAACTGGCAAGATATTCCTAAAGAAAAACAGTTTGAGGCGAGGCTTAACCATTCAATTGCTGTATTTCTTACCGACTCTAATAATGTGGATTGGCTCAACGAACATCACTTTGATTATCGTGGTCTGATTGAAAAAGGGTTGGCATTGGAAGCACCTGAAGACATGTATAAAACTGTATAGATAATGAAATGGATTAAATGTCAAGAACAAATGCCAGAAGAGTGTAAATATGAATCCAACACAATGCAGGGGCATCACGAGTGGACGGAAAGTGACCGAGTACTGGTGTGGGATTCCTTATATGGACCAGGCGTTGATTCTACAAGAAATGGAAAATGGATGTCTGAACAACGTGGAGGATATAAACCCCAAGTTATACACGGAATAATTGCTTGGATGCCAATACCTAAATTCGAAGAAGAATAATATGATTACCGAGGATTACGTAAGTTTTGAGTCTGCCAAACTCTTGAAAGAAAAGGGTTTTGATGAGAAATGTAGAACTTTTTATACAGTTTGGTTTGATGAAGAAGTAGAAGGACCTACAGAGGATAAGGCAGAAAATTGGAACATTGACCCAAGACACTTTTCTGCTCCAACTCTCCAAATGACAATGAAGTGGCTGAGAAAGGAGCATAATAAGACAATTATTATTGGGATTAGAGCGACAGACCCAATTACAGGTATAATAGACTATTATTACAATGGTATATACTATGTACCTAAAAACAATGTTAGTGCATTGTGTTTTATATCACCAACACCTGAGAATGGTTATTCTACTTATGAAGAAGCCTGTGAAGCAGCAATAAGATATTGTTTAGAAAACTTGATTTAGATTATGGAAGTAAAGGATAAAATAATGGTTCTTGGTAGGGGCTGCGTGGTTATCGTTGAACCTACTTGCGGAATAAACATATCTGATAAAGTTACATGTGGTGAGAACAAGTTTGAAATTGCTGGAATAGAAAGACTATCATTTGTAAAGACAATAGGACTGATTCTTCGCCCCAATGATATTGCATGCAAAACAATAAATATTGGCGATAATATAATAATTAACAACATTTTGGTTTAGATTATGACGAAACAAGAAGCTATTGATGAACTACAAGGATTGCTCGATTATTGGCGCTATATTAAGATGTATAACAATAAGTCAGAACAAGAGGCAGTAGAATTTGCAATAAATTACATGGAGGATAATTAGTATGCACAAATATGAAAAAGAAATGGTATTGAAAGAGATTTGTTCAAGAATACCTTATGAACAATGGGTACAATATGAAGACAAAGACTACCTTGTAACTGGATATGGACATGGAAGGGTTTCATTGCTACCATCCGTATTTTCATCTATCGGTGGACCTTGCCCTTTAATTGATGAAGTCAAACTCTATCTCCGTCCAATTAGCAGCATGACAAAGGAAGAATGGGGTGAGTTTGAAAAAAAGTTTGATGTACCTTTGGGTGCTGGTGAGAGTGCCACATCTTTCAAAGTTTATAATTATGTTGTAATTGATTTTGGCTATCATTATGACATGATGCTATCTGACATGGCAGATATGCTGAGTTGGCTTTATTTGCATCATTTTGACATTAATAATCTAATAGGAAAAGGATTGGCGTTGGAAGCATCAACAGATATGTACGCCACTAAATAACAGAATATTATGTGTTTATACAATTACAGAAAAATAATTTTCAAAAGGAAAATTACTTGTTACAAAGTTCTACGTGTTCTTCATATCTTTGATAAATTGGGAGAAAAATCAAAGATAACAGACGCATTTTTCAGCCCATATTTCAATACACCTTATTACATCGGCGAACTTAAACACAGCACATCAAACACACCAGTCATTGATGGTGACAGAATTACAGGAGGTTGTTTTCACACGTTTAAGAAATTGAAAGACGCTGTTGATTTTTGTCAAATTAGATATGATTTTATTAACGGCGATTTATGTGAATATGTGGTAGTTAAATGTACCATCCCAAAATCATCTGGGTTTGTTTACAAAGGTGAAACTATTGATAACTATGCATCATACGCCAGCCAAGAATTATATGTAGATTCAATTGTTTATACCAACACATAATTTCAATTGTTCAAGCATAACAATTAAAACAGAGTAATATGTGCCTATATTTAACAAAATGCGACTCAATTGTTGCACAAGAGGACATTGTGTGCTATAAAGTTTTGATAGTAGAAAAAAAATATGTTGATAGGGTAGACTTTAGGTACGATTTTAGAGGCCCATCATTCTATACAGGACCTTTAAAATACCGTTTTTTTGCCCCATTTACGCATTATGAATACCGTTTAGGTATGACATTATTAGCAGATGAAAACGTAACGATACAATCAAATGACTGTATGACATTTTATCCATACTCAATATCAGAAGGTGTTTTCCACACATTCAAAAAGTTAGAAGATGCCAAGGAGGTAGTAAAACACGGAAAGTCATTTGTTATTGTTAAATGTATAATTCCAAAGGGTTCTATATATTATCAAGGTTATTTTATGGCAGACAAAGAATGGTGTGAAAATTATGGTTCACAAGTTTTACATGTCACCAACGAAATAATGTTATGATTTTGGCACGATACTTGCTATATCAACAGTAAACAACAAAAACTGATATCATGGCAGAATACAAAGACAAATTAATGGCAGATTTCAAAAAATCTGCGCCGCAAATTGGAGAGGAAGTGTTTATTCCGTCCAATCTGATTCATTCGTGGAGAAAAGACGGAGAAAAAACAGATTGCGTAAAAATCATTAGTATTAATGGTGATGATTTCACTGTCTTGTGGAAAGAGTATGGTTACAGTGATGTGACGCTTACTGTGAAAAAAGATGTTATTAAACGCGGAACGCGCTCCATCGGTTATTCTCCGTTTCCTGAAAATGACTGGTCAACACATATCCGCTCCGTGAATTATTGCCTAGGAAATATCATTCACCTTCTTTATGAGGAAGGAAGGGAAACATTTGAAAACTGGTATATCAACGGATTAAGGGTTCATGAAACCAATTTCAATCCCTATGTCTTTGATAAGGATGGAAACAAACTCTATTACCAACGAGATTATTGTTGGTCTCTGGAGCAGAAACAACTCCTTATCGAAAGCATTTGCCACCATATCAACTGTGGACAAATACTTGTTCGCAACCATTCCACAAAATGGGTGGAAGATATGCATAATAAGGGTGAAGAATGGGCTTGCTTCCGCGACATCGTTGACGGAAAACAAAGGGTTAATGCTATCCATGAATTCATGAAAGATAAATACCCCATGGCCAACGGAATGTATTATTCAGACTTCTCAAAAACCGCACAATGGAAGTTCGAAGATTCACAGGTTCTGTCCTTCGGTGAAATGGATGAAAGAACCAGCGATGAACAAGTAATCCAGTCTTTCCTCTGCAACAACTTTACTGGTGTTCCTCAATCAAAAGAACATATTGAATATGTCAAATCAATTTATCAAAAACTTTAAAATAAAAACTTATGGAAAAAATTACTAAAATCGAACAACTGAAAGCTGGTGACAAAATTTGGACAATCAACTGCTTTACTGGTCATGTGGACATTATGGAGTTTGTCTGCATTCATCCTCATAACCCTGAGTATTCCATCTTTCTAAATGAAAATTACGATGGTATGCCAAAGTTCTACAATAAGCACCTTATGGATGCCGATTACGAACTGTATGATAGTAGCGATGAATGTTGGAATCGCATCCATCAAGCAGAAATTGATTGGCATTTGTCTAAAATCTCCCATTTAAAAAAAAGAATGTAATAACATGGAAACACCTGTGTGCTAAACATTTTCCTTGCTTTATTTGGAAAATTAAAAAATAATACTTACCTTTGTCACACTATGAACAAGATACAACAACTGAAAAAGGCAGAAGAAAAGGTTTTTGATGCTTCTGCAATGTTAAGTTCTGCACTAGGCCAATTATCTTCCATAGCATCTGAAATCTATGGCGAAGAACTTCAAGCAGACCTGTGTGGTGGTGGAGAAATTGAATTTAGAAGGTATGACAAACACGGTGTTGCTGATGATTTTGATAACATTAGAATCGAAGATTTAGAAAAAATGATTTAGATATGACAAAAGAAGAAGCAATAAGAAGAATTAAGTCATGGAATCTTGATTCCGATGATATGGAAGTCCTTTCTGTAGTAATTCAAGAACTCGCAGAGAGCGAGGACGAGAGGATAAGGAGGAAATTATTTGCTATTCTCGAATGGGCTAAGTGTTATGGAGATTGTGGCTTTACTCCTGATGAGGTTAAAGAAATTATTACCTACCTCGAAAAGCAGAAACCCGCAGAAATTAAACCGAGATTTAAAATTGGCGACACTCTTAAAAAGAAAAACAAAGATTATACCTTTGTTGTTGATAAAATACAAGGCGGGTTCTATCTAACGTCAGATGAACATTTCTTCCCTATTGAAGAACAAGATAGTTGGGAACTTTTAGAACAGAAACCCGTAGAGTTGGATGAAGACATTAAAATGAATCTTGATAGAGCTTTACAAATTATCAAGAAGGCCAAAGGTAATCTACAAGGTTATCAATCTGACGATGGTATCTATGAATGTGATAAAGCGATTGAATGTCTTGAGAATTTCTTATATCATGGTATTGAAATAGAAAAGACCGCAGAGTGGAGAGATGTAGAACTTACATTCCGTGGAGAAGAGGTTAAGGTAAAACGCCAGTTCTTTCGTGATGATAAAGGCCATGAATATTCCACCACCGAGCAGGATGAAGATGTCGCATGGCATGCCCTTCGTGCTTGGTGTGAGAAAAAAGGTGTTTCGTTGTATGACTTATATCCGAGAGAGGAGTGGAGCGAGAATGATAAGGATTTTATAAACATGCTTATTCTTCACTTCAATTACCTAATTAATAAAGGTGGTGACAGTGTTGAAACTTATAAAAGTTATATAAAGGGACTTAAATCCCTCCCTCCACAGCCTCATACAGTATCTATAAAAGATGCTACAAAGTTTGGTAACCTTGAGTATGAACGCGGAGTAAAAGATGGAATACAGAGTGAAAAAAGCCGTCAATGGAAGCCCAGTGAGGAACAGGTTGAAGCGCTGGACGATACTATTTTCTTTGAGAAAACTGTCTTTCGTAAAAAGAAACTTGTCTCCTTACTTGAAGACCTGAAAAAACTGATGTAATATGAAAGAAGAAGATTTCAAAGCCCTCCGTAGCTGGCTTGTTGAGCACGGCTATTATGTAGGTAATCACGAAGCAGCAGAATCATTACGGAAACTTGCTGATATGTTGGATGATTAAACTGATGTAACCAATAGGGTGTGTAAAGGTAGAATAATAGAAACATTGGAGCGGGTCATGCCGTACTGCATACACCGTGATTCGTTGCGGTAACTCCATAAAAGTATGCACCGCACCCTTTTATTTGATTTAGATTATGGAAAAATATATTGACGCATTTGATTCTTTGCCGACAGTCTCTCAAGAGCAGCTGGATTTCCCGACAACCGATGAGCAGATTAAAGAATTTCTTGCTATCCATCCTAAAATTAAAGTGCCAGAGAAATATAAAAATCCAGATTGGTTGTTCAAGAAGCAGGAGCAGTCGGAGATAGATTTGGAGAATGAGATTGAGCGAGTTGTGGAAAATTACAATAGCCTCGCCAATGGAAGCAAAGTTATGAAACCATCTGGCATTGAAAAAATCGCTCGCCACTTCTACGAGATGGGAAGAAACGCAAGAAATGAGGAAAACAAGCAACCAGAATATGGATATATAACTACAAAATATATACCTGGGCAAAAACCAAGATGGAAGGTTGGTGATATTCTGGCATATTACATAAATAATTCAGATGAAGAAGGAGAGATTGTTTTGGGTAAGGTTGTAAAAATTAGACCTGATGAAATAGGTTGGCTTTATTATTTCGAAGATGAAGTGTGGGACGAAGAATCTTTAATTGCAGAAGGAACTTATGAGAAATGAATTGATGACTCTTGACGGACTCATAGAGAGGCTACAAGAAATCCGAGAAGATATTGGACATAATTGCGATGTTATAGTTCAAGTTGATAGAGGAAACAAATATTCCAATGGAACATTGTCTATGGTCGCGTCAGATTACAAAAATGGTATATCTTCTGCCTTGATTCAAGTGGATTACGAAACGTTAAAATGGTTTGAAAAGTAGCATTATGAGTAAATACATTCCAGCAGACAAACTGAAAGCCGAGATAAAAAGGCAACAAAGAAGGCTCACACTTCTAGCTTTTTCGGAACAAGTAGAGCTGAGACGAGATAGTGCTCTTCAAAATGGAGTTTATGATAACATTCTTGACATCATCAACTCTTTCCAGCAGGAGCAGGTGGATTTGGATAAAGAGATTGAAAGTTTCCTTCAGGAAACGGGTGCACCGTATTTCTGGACGGATGACAGCGACCAGCTGGAATGGCTTACTATTGCTGCCCGTCACTTCTACGAACTTGGATTAAACGCAAAAAAGGAGGAATAATGAAAGAACCAGATGTTATCTATGTGGAGTTTAGCGAAGATGCCAATCTCGCTTTTGAGGAGCAGCCTTTTGTGGAAACTCCTGCCTACATCCGCAAGGACGCTCTGCTGGAATGGGCGAAAGAAATGAAGGGAATCTGTCGAGGGGCAGAACCAATAGAAAAGGCATATCAAACAATGATTGATAAAATTGAATCTTTATGACAAGAGAAGAAAAACAACTATTACTGAATGACCTTTGTGCGAGGTTGCCTTATGAAGTGAAAATTGACCATTTTGGCGTAATAAGAGACTTGTTAGGGGTTATCCCATCTTTTGAGATTGCTATGGTGGGATACAACATGAACGACTATGAAGATAGTGCTATTGAAGACATCAAACCTTATCTTCGTCCAATGTCTTCTATGAACGAGGAAGAGACGGACGAATATGATAGATTAGTGATGTGTAATGCGTCTTGGGTTGTTGATGATTGGCTCCACAAAAATCACTTTGATTATCGCAAACTTATCCTTAAGGGACTTGCTCTTGAAGCGCCAGAAGGAATGTATAAAAATAAATAGAATATGCAAACTGGCTTTTATTTATTTCTTATTATAATAGTTACGTGGATTCCAATTGGGATTCTTATTGATTATATTGCAGATAAGTGCGAGCTTCCTATGCAAGATGGTTTAAATCCATCACCTTGGGCACTCCTTGGATTAGTTTGGCCAATATCTTTATTCCCATTCATCATATACTGTTTATTGCACAATAAAAATAAGAAATTATGATTACCGAAGATTATGTTTCTTTTGAAACAGCCAAACTCCTGAAAAAGAAGGGGTTTGAAGGTGTATGTTCCAAATTTTATATGCCAGATGGAAATATCAGATGGAAATATGGGCATTACCACGACTTTGATATAAGGGAAAGAATAGAATGCCCAACTTTCCAAATGGCAATGAAGTGGTTAAGAGAAAATTTTAATATAAATCCTGTCCCGTATGCTTTACCCTTTGGTTGGGCATTTGACGTTTTTGATTTGTCAAATAGAGATATTACAGACTGTAAGAAACTTTTCTCTATGGATTTACCATCCAAATTGGAATGCTATAACAGTTATGAAGAAGTCTGTGAAGCAGCAATAAAGTATTGTGTTAAAAATTTGATTTAGATTATGACAATTTTTTTGTTCAAAAACAATTTTAAAAAATGAGTAAAGTAAAACCAATCTCCCCTTCTGAAGTATATCAAGAACTTCCAGATTATGTTATTGATGGTGCAAACGCCTGTATCAGAAAGCACTGGGTTGAACTAAACTGTGAATCACATTTCACACAGGACGAACTTATTGATTCAATTTTAGCCTCGTATAATAAGTACAACCCAGGAGAAGATGTAAATTACGGTAAATTTAGAAGGAAATTATTTGACAATCATTATTTGGATATAGAACCAATATACCAAAATGTGGGATGGTTAGTAACTTATGACGCGCCTGCTTATTGTGAAAGTTATCCAGCATCATTTACGTTCAAAAAGATATGAAAGTAAGAGTGAATAAGTCCCAATTCTTTGAGGATTTGGAAAGCCTTGGTTATGAAATGGGTATGGACATGCGTGGGACTTCTAGTTCATTACGCGGGCACTTCGAAGAAATGGAAGTTACAATGGAAGAACTGAAAGACCTTATAGACAAAGGTTATGGAATAAAAATAAATTGTTAAAACACGTCACGATAATTGTACTCTATGTAGGAAAAACAAACATAACGGAAAAGCAATTAAATAAAATGGGAAAATACATTTGTGCTGAGTGTAAACACTGGAAAATGGGTGACATTTGGGGCAGTAATAGTAGAACTAACTCTACTGTTATTGCTTGTAAAGGATGGTGCTACGCTAAACCAAACAAAAGAAAAAGGTGGAATTACGCGCCAGCCAGCAACTGTCAACTTTTTGACAAAAGAGAACAAACTTCACTGATTATGTCAGGATGTGGGCTTCCAACCGAAGAACAACTTAATACAATTGTCAGTTTTGTTGAAGAAAAATTAGGCAAACAATGACACGGCAAGAAAAATTCAAACTGTTAACTATAGAAGATTTACAAAAAATTTCAGAAACCATTGACAAAGTTTCTGGTGGCTCGTCATGGGCCAAATATAATCCTTTTTTTGAGAAAAAAGTCGTTGAGGAAATGAGAAAAATGAACAAAAACGCAAAATGGCTGTATCGCCTTGAATATAAAGACGGGTCATGTGGCTTATGGTATGATGGCTCTGGAAAGTGGTGTTTTGAGAACGGCATCGGCTCTATCGCTGACTGCAAAACAAAAAACCTTCCAATGGATTACGATGAAAGATATAAACAAGACGGAAAAGATTGGTTCTCGTCCTGTTCTCGAAAAGAAGATTTGTTGCATTGGTATTCACTGGAAGACGCAAAGGAACTTATCGCAAAAGGATTTGTCTTTACCAGATACTTGGCAACAGAATATCACGAATATGAACAAGAAACGGTGTTTCTTAAGGAAACATCTTTGAAACGCGAAGAAATTGACATTTTTGACTTATTCAAATAACAAAAAAAAATTGATAATAATGGAAAAAGAAATTACAAAAACAATTACACTTAAACCAGTAAAGTGTATTCGCCAATCAAAGAACAACCCATACATGCGTGGATTGGTAATGAAAAGAGACTTAACTACCAGAGAGGCTTGCCATATCTATAGGAATATTTTCCTGTTTAACTTAGACTTGTCACTTGATGATTTTGAGAGTAAGGAAGAAAAAGATTATTTCTATATAGAAATCACCAACACAATGAACGCATATATCAAGGGTGATTGTGGATATCGTTCTCTATGTGATGCAACCTATTGTTACGATGATGACGATGATGATTATGGTATATCAATCGCAGCACATTTGAAATTGGTACAATACCTCCAAGAAAAAAATGTACTATAAAAACGATTAACACAGAACGCATTAGAAAGCAATTAGTAGTGATACAAAGATTCACAATACGTTTTTGTTAAAAAAATTTTTGCTTTTCTAAAAATTTATTTGTACATTTGCATTGTTATGAATATTGATACCTTTCATAAAATGCTTGAAAGTGCCACACTTATAGTTGAGCGTGGCTCTGTCGTATATCAAACACTTACCATGTATTCAGACCGTGACATACTTGTCGTTGTTCCAGATGAGTACAAACCCATTACAGAATCTGGTAAAAACGGTATAGTTGAATATATATCCCCAAGCCCAAGCGTTGATGTAACCAATAATGATTACCAGTTTGTATGCGAAAGCGATTTCCAAAGGATGATTGACGATTGCACTGTTCTGGCCATTGAGACCCTGTGTACACCAATAGAGCATGTGTTATACACAGACACAACAAAACATAAGTTTAAAGCTCCGCTTTACAAGTGGAACAATTGTACGATGTTCGATTTTGATAAGTGGAAGGTGCGTCAGAAGTTCTCAACAACCGCTTCCAATTCTTGGGCCAAGGCTCACAAAAAAATGACTGTTGAAAAAGACCTTGATATGTATCGTGGCCAGAAATCACTGTTCCATTCCTTGCGTATTCTGATGTTCGCAAACCAAGTTTGCAGATTTGGATACATAACAGATTTCCATGAGGCCAGAGACCTTTGGTATGAAATATACGACCCTCTCAACAAGTCAACCTGGGAAGATTACAAGGCTAAATATAAGCCACTGTATAATAAGTTACATTCCGAATTGGCAGTTCTTTCACCAAAACCCGTAGAAACTCAAAACAGCCATATCATTTCCAACATGTAAATTTTTATAATATGACAAACGAAGAAAAACAATTGCTCATTAAAGACCTCTGCCAGAGGCTTCTTTATGGAGTTAAATTTGCGTGTAACAAAAACATCTATACTGCTAAAGGACTTGATTTAATCGTTACAGATGAAGGTGATTGGGAGTATGCAGTTACTGCAAAAGGCATTGAGCCGATTGAGATTGAATATATCAAGCCTTATCTCCGTTCAATGTCTTCTATGACCAAGGAAGAGATTGAAGAATGTTCTCAGTTACAAGAAGATACTATCCACGTAAGATTTTACAAGTATGATGAAGGATATGAAAAGACTATAGATTTACCTTATTTTGCAATTCTTGTTGACTTTTTTAATTCTCACCATCTTGATTTTCGTGGGCTTATTCCTATGGGCCTTGCTCTTGAAGCACCCGAAGATATGTACAAATAAATTTTTAGTATATGAGTAGTTGGTATTTTTATCCTGACAGTTTTTCTTCTTATGAAGAATATGTGAAATACCTTAAAGAAAAGGGATTTGCTGTTGATGCACCAGAAGGAACGTGTAAAACTGAATAAATATGAAGATTTTAGGTTTACTTTTTACAATAATAGGTTTTATTCTTCTTATTATCATGTCAATAAGAGAAAAGAACGTTAAAACACACTGGAAGATGATGATTAGTGCTTCTTGTGGAGCATGTGTAATGGGTGGTATAATCATACTAATGCTATCAATGATATAAGAATATGATTACTGAAAATTATGTTTCTTTCGAAATCGCCAAACTCCTAAAAGAGAAGGGGTTTGATGTCTATGGAGATGGTTCTTATAACTCTGGAATTGAAATTTATAAAGAATATTCTCCAAATGGAAAATTAAATTCCTGTGCTACATCAAAACCCAATAGAAAGGCGTATCCTGCTCCAACCATCCAAATGGCAATGAAGTGGCTGCGAAAAGAACATAAAATGCATTGTGATATTGGTTATGATGATTTGGATTGGTTTTGGAATATCTTGGACATTGATAATGCTGTACCAGTAGAAGAAAGGCCCAAAATCATTAAAAACGGTTGCGCTGGGTATAAATCTTACGAAGAAGCCTGTGAAGCAGCCATCAAATATTGCTTAGAAAACTTGATTTAGATATGAATGACTTAATGACAATAACCTGTCGTGGAAAAAAATATATTGCCGATAATGAGTATTTTAGAGATTATGCTTTAAATCTCGATGATACTGGAACTGCACTTAATAATCCACGAAGTGAATTTATTATAAATAACTTTGAACATTTCCATATTGTAGAAAATAATAAACGCAAAAAATACCGTTCAAATACAGTTGAATTGTTGCACTCATTGTCATTTGAAATGATGAATAAATGCCATCTTTCAACAGAAGATGAACAATTCCTTGACGAAATAATAGGAAATGACCCAATGTGTATGTTTTAAATAATTCATAAAATCGAATCGCCATGACAAGAGAAGAGA
>Ga0310695_10003301_pt1 | contig 32050 bp, 25 predicted proteins | sample RumenRJG_04DNA_FD_203882 | JGI IMG/M metagenome (GOLD analysis project Ga0310695, IMG submission 203882) | Bovine rumen microbial communities from Lethbridge, Alberta, Canada - RJG_04 (v2) (version 2) | ecosystem: Host-associated > Mammals > Digestive system > Stomach > Rumen | place: Canada...
TTTTTGTCTGCCATCAGGAATTGGGAGGCAAGCTCCTTGTCAGGGCAAAGGTTCAGCTTTTGATTAAGCTCTCGTACCCGCTCCTGGTCTTTGGTCAGCCCATAGAGCATGGCAACGGCTATGCGCCAGCCTTCACGGGAGGCTTTGTCGCTGCCTGTCTGCAGGAAGGGGCGGATATGGCCCAGGCGCTCAAAGCCTTGGTAGTCTGCCTTCAGTATCTCGCCACCCCAGATGGTGCCGTCGGTGCCGTAGCCTGTGCCGTCAAAAGAAACGCCAATCACTGGTTCTTGCCAGTCATTCTCGGCCATGCAGGAGAGGATATGGGCATAGTGGTGCTGAACGGGCAACATATGCAGGCCCAGTTCCTTGGCCACTGCTGTGGTGTTGTAGCGTGGGTGCAGGTCGCAGGCCACCAGCTTCGGTTCAGTTTCCAAAAGTTCTGCCATGCGCTTGACGGATTCTCGCAGGGCCTGCACCGTGCGCAGGTCGCTCATGTCGCCGATATAGGGGGAGGGGTAGAGCAGATTTCCCTTGCCCAGGCAGAAGGTGTTCTTGAGTTCTCCGCCTATTCCCAGCACAGCGGTATCTTTTGGAAAAGCCCCGCTCATCATAAAGGGCAGGGGGGCATAGCCGCGGCTGCGGCGTATCATGTAGGGCTGACCCTCCAGCCAGTCCATGACGGAATCGTCTGCTCTTAATCTTATCTGGCGGTTGTGGGAAAGCATCAGGTCGCAGATGCCTGAGAGTGCTTCCACCGCGTCCTCATCTGTGCGGCAGATGGGAGCGCCGGAGGGGTTGCCGCTGGTCATCACCAGGCTGTCGGGGAAATCCTTTCCGTCAGGATAAGCGAAGAGCAGCATATGCAGGGGTGCGTAGGGGAGCATGACACCCATCGTGGGATTGCCAGGCGCGACTTCAGGAGCTAATTGGCTGTCGGGCAGACGCTTCAAGAGCAGGATTGGTTTCTGATGACCGGATAGGAGTTCGGCTTGCTTCAGCTCCACCGCACAATGTTTTTCAACAGTGTGTGTATCTTTCATCATAACAGCGAAAGGCTTGGCGGGGCGATGCTTGAGTTTCCTGAGCCTTGCCACGGTTTCTCTGTTATACGCATCACAGGCCAGATGAAAGCCGCCAATGCCCTTGATGGCCACAATGCCGCCCTGCCGCAGGCACTGCCTGGCTCTTTGCAGGGCATCTATCCCTCGCACCTGTGGTTCGCTTATGAGGTAAAGTTCCGGGCCGCAGTCATTGCAGCATACAGGCTGGGCATCATAGCGGCGGGTGGCGGGGCTATGATATTCTTCTGCACATTTTTCGCACATGGGGAATTCCCCCATGCTGGTGCGCTCCCTGTCATAGGGCATGGAGTCCAGGATGGTGAGCCTTGGGCCACAGGCGGTGCAGTTGATGAAGGGGTGCAGGTAGCGGCGGTCATGAGGGTCAAAGAGCTCGGCCCGGCACTTGTCGCAAGTGGCAATATCCGGGGAGACAAAAACTTCTCCGGCTTCTTTTTCGCTTTCAATGATTGCAAAAGTCTGGAATGTCAGACCAGACTGTATCTCTTCTGTCTCAACCTTCAAAATGGCGGAGCGCTCTGGAGGGCGTTCTTCCAGAGCCTTGAAGAACTGCTCCAGGCTTTCTGTTGGGCCTTGGGCAAAAATCTCCACATAAGGGCCTTTATTGCAGACACTGCCGAAAAGATGGAATTCATCTGCCAGACGGCTCACGAAGGGCCGGAAGCCTACCCCTTGGACGATGCCGTAGACTTTGCTGTGAAAAAGCGCCATTTATTTCACTCCCATTTTTCCTTTTTTCTCAATTATAACTGCTTTTGTGCCTTACAGCTACCCAAAGAGGCTGGGAAGTTGTATAATCTATACTATAAGTTTTTTTCGATGCGCGATAACATAAAGGAAGCACAGGCAAATTCGTGTCTCCTTTTTAAGCAATGCAGCAAAGGAGCCTGTCATGACCCAGTTTGATAAACGCAACATTTCCATGATGATGGATTTCTACGAGATGACTATGTCCTACGGCTATTTCAATGACCACGACACGGAGACCAAGGTGGTTTTTGATGTGTTCTATCGCCAGAATCCGGACGGGGGCGGCTTTGCTATCTTCGCTGGACTGGAGCAGGTCATTGAGTATGTGGAGAATATGCGTTTTTCGGAGGATGACATTGAGTATTTCCGTCAGCAGCATATGTTCTCGGAGGAATTCCTGGCCTTTTTGAAGGACTTCCGCTTCCATGGGGACATCTACGCCATGCCAGAAGGTACGGTGATGTACCCCAATGAGCCAATCCTGACGGTGGTAGGCTCCTTGATTGATGCCCAACTGGTGGAGACGGCTATCCTCGCCCAGATCAACCATCAGTCCCTCATTGCCACCAAGGCCCGCCGCATTGTGAAGGCCGCAGGGGAGAGCAGGGCAGTGTCCGACTTCGGCGCTCGCCGCGCCCACAATATGGATGCTGCTACTTATGGGGCCAGGGCTGCCTATATCGGCGGCGTGGTTGGCACCGCCACCGTGTCTGCCGGTCAGATGTTCAACATTCCCATCAGTGGCACCATGGCTCATAGCTGGGTCATGTTCTACGGGGATGAGTTCGAGGCTTTCAAGCACTATGCGGAGAACTATCCCGATGGCACAGTGTTGCTGGTGGATACCTATGACGTCATCCATTCCGGCATTCCCAATGCCATCCGCGTGGCTAAGGAGGTGCTGGAGCCCATGGGCAAGCGGCTTAAGGGCATCCGCATAGACTCTGGCGACCTGGCGTACCTGTCCAAGCGTGTGCGGAGGATGCTGGACGAGGCAGGGCTGGAGGATTGCATGATTGTGGTATCCAACAGCCTGGATGAATTCACCATCGCTTCCCTGCTGGCACAGGGAGCCTGCATCGACAGCTTTGGCGTGGGCGAGCGCTTGATTACCGCCAAGTCCGAGCCTGTCTTCGGTGCGGTCTACAAGCTGGCTGCGGTGGGAGAGAACGGAAGTTTTTCTCCCCGCATCAAGGTGTCCGAGAATGTGGAGAAAATCACCAATCCTGGCCTCAAGGACCTTTACCGCGTCTATGACAAGGACGGCCATGCTGTGGCGGATATGCTGGCAGTCTGCGGGGAGACTATCGACGTAGAAAAGCCTTTCCGCTATGTTGACCCCCAGAAGCCCTGGAAGAACCGCACTTTTGAGGGCTGCACCATGAAGAACCTGCGCCGCCTTTATGTGCAGGACGGCAAGCGCACCCAGGAGCTGCCCACGCTGGGGGAGATTCGCGACTATGTGAAGTCCCAGCTCAAGGACGAGATCTGGGAGGAGGAGCAGCGCTTCGAGAATCCTCACCGTCATTATCTGGACATGACCCCGGATTACTATGAGCTCAAGATGGAACTCTTGTCCGAGACTCGCAAGCAGCACGGCTGAGGTGGCGCTATGAATACAGGCAAAACCAAGAACCTGGGGGTCATGGGCTGGCCCATTGCCCATTCCCTTTCCCCTGCTATGCAGCAGGCGGCTATCGTAAAGGCGGGCATCGACTACAGCTATATCGCCCTGCCTGTGGAGCCAGAAAAGCTGACCCAAGCGGTAGAAGGGCTGAAAGCCCTGAACTTTTCCGGCTGGAATGTGACCATTCCCCACAAGCGGGCCATCATGCCCCTGTTGGACGAGATAGATGAAGATGCTGCCGTTATCGGAGCGGTGAATACCGTGATGAACGATGGGGGCAGGCTCAAGGGCTATAATACTGATGTGCTGGGCTTCCTCTATCCCTTGCAGGAAAAGGGCATCAAGATTGAAGGTGCCCATGCCCTTATCCTTGGTGCAGGCGGCGCTGCCCGCGCTGTCCTCTGGGGCTTGCTGCGCAGCAAGGTGCAGTCTGTGACTTTGGCTGTGCGCTCGCCGGAAAAGGGGGAGGCACTGGCAGCGGAGTTCAGCAGCCGCACCAAGGCGGAGCTTTCCGTCTGCGCCTTTGGCAGCGTTCAGTACCAAGAGGCCCTGGCCAAGGCTGATATTTTGGTGAACACCACGCCTTTGGGCATGACACCCAAGGTGGAGTCTGCCCCGCCGGTTGAATGGAAGCTGGTAAGGCCTGAAGCCTTTGTGTACGATATCATCTATACTCCCGCTGAGACCCGTTTCCTGCGGGAAGCCAGGGAGCATGGCTGTGCCATACAGAACGGCGAGGCCATGCTGGCAGGACAGGGGGCGGCTGCGCTGAAGCTCTGGACGGGCATTGAGCCTGAAGTGGCTTGTATGTGCGATGCAATTAGGAATGAACTTTTGAAATAGAGCGAGAAAGGATATGCAAGTCAAAAGAAATTTAGCCAATATCAAAATTGTTAAGAGATTTTTCTTTTTTGTAGCATCACTCTGTCTTGCAGTTGGTCAGGTAGCAGAGGCTGTGCCCCAGGATGATTTTCATAGCAAGTACAAGCTGGTACAGGTTATAATGTTGTCCAGGCACAATATTCGAGCGCCCTTTGCGATAGATAGCACTGTGGCAGATCCTGCTGAGCATAGATGGCACGATTTTGGCGTAAAGAGCGGTGAACTGACCGTTCATGGTGGGCAGGTAGAGGAAAAGATGGGGCAATATTGCCGCCATTATTACGAAAAGAAAGGGCTGCTTCCTATAGATTGTCAACCAGAGACAATATTCTTTTATGCCAATGCCTTTGAGCGTACCATTGCTACTGCACGTCATTTTAAAGCTGGAATGTTTCCTCATGAAAATGTGCCGGTTAATTATAGCGGTGAAGTGGGAGAGGCTACCCCGGTATTCCTGCCGGGAACAGCAGGGCATACAGCAGCTTTTGATGAAAAGATTGAACAGGAATTGACAGCTTTGGGTGGTAGTGAGGCCTTGACCAGGAGCGTGTCTGCGGGCCTGAAGGAAACTGCGACAGTGCTGGATAATCCGATGGTTGAAGCAAGTGAGTTTAATGTGTCTGTGGCAGGAGGATTGAAATTCAGTGGGTCAATCCGTCCATTTATGTCTGCTTGTGACGCTCTGACTTTGCAGTATTATGAACTGGCAGACAGTCGGGCCAGTTTTGGTCATGAAATGAATTTTCATCAGTGGCAGAAAATAGCGTCGGTAAAGGAACTGGGGATTCATGTTTACCGTCATGTGCCTACTTTTGCGCGGGCTATAGCGCGGCCGTTGCTGTCTGTTTTTCAGGAGGAACTCAATTTTCCGCAGCGCAAGTTCACGTTCCTCTGCGGGCACGATACAAATATAGCCACAGTGATGGGAGCTTTAGAGGTCATGGAAACTAGCCTGCCGGAAAGCATAGAGCAGGAAGCTCCCATTGGCAGCAAACTGGTGGTGGAAAAATGGCAAGATAGCGAAGGGGCGTGGTTCGTGGCTTTGAAGTTAGTTTATCCCTCCGCCAGCCAGCTGTGTGGCAGTATGCCCATAAATGAAAGTAACCCGCCTAAAATCTTGCCTTTGCAATTGCAAGATATAGACTCCAATCAGGACGGGCTTATCGCCATCCATGATTTCCAGAATCGGCTCATCAATGTCATTGACAGTGATGCTGAATTGATGGGGCAGTAGAGTAGCTGATTTTGTTAGTTTGTTATCCATCAGCCGGAGAATTTACTCTCCGGCTGATGTTTTTCGTTTAGGTAGGGAGATTTGTTGTTATGCCTTTCACTCATCTGCATGTTCATACGGAATTCAGCCTGCTGGATGGAGCCAGCCGCATAGGGGATCTGATCAGCACTGCCAAGGAACTGGGCATGGACTCCCTTGCCATTACCGACCACGGGGTCATGTACGGAATTTTGGATTTCTACAAAGAAGCCAAGAAGCAGGGCATAAAGCCTATCATAGGCTGCGAGGTGTATCTGGCGCCTACCTCCCGCAAGGAAAGGGAGGAAATCAATGGGGTCAAGTATTACCATCTGATACTGTTGGCAGAGAATCAGCAGGGGTACAGGAATCTGGTGCAGCTGGTGTCCCTGGCCCATATCGAGGGCATGTACTACAAGCCCAGGGTTGACAAGGAGCTGCTGCGCAAGTACCATAAGGGAATTATCTGCTTGAGCGCTTGCGTGGCAGGAGAGATTCCCCAGGCCCTCATTGCGGGGAATAAGGACAAGGCCGAAGCCCTGGTGCAGGAGTATGTGGAGATTTTTGGCAAGGATAATTTCTTCCTGGAAATACAGAACCACGGTCTGAAGGAGGAGCAGGTCACCAATGCGGGCTTGCTGGAGTTTTCCCAGCAATACGGCCTGGGGCTGGTGGCTACCAACGACCTGCACTATGTGCATCGGGAGGACAGCGAGTTCCACGATGTGCTGCTTTGCGTCCAGATGAACAAGAAACTCAATGACCCTGACCGCATGCGCTTCAACAGCGATGATTATTACCTCAAGTCCCCGGCGGAGATGGAAGCACTTTTCAAGGATTTCCCAGGAGCCATTGAGAATGCGGAGAAGATTGCCGCTCGCTGCCAGGTGGATTTTGAGTTCGGCAAGCTGCAGCTACCCTTCTATCCCATTCCCGAGCCCTTTGCCGATGACGAGGCTTATCTGCGTCATCTCTGCGAGGAAGGGCTGGCCAGCCATTACCCCGAAGTGACAGGGGAAGTGCGGGAACGGCTGGACTATGAGTTGGGCATTATCCATCGCATGGGCTATGACAGCTACTTCCTCATTGTCTGGGACTTCATCAACCATTCCAAGCAGAAGGGCATTGCGGTAGGGCCTGGCCGCGGTTCGGCGGCAGGCAGTATCGTGGCCTATATCCTGGGCATCACCAACCTTGACCCCCTGAAACATGATCTGCTCTTTGAGCGTTTTTTGAATCCTGAGCGTGTCACCATGCCGGATATTGATGTGGACTTCTGCTATATCCGCCGCAAGGAGGTCATAGACTACGTGAAGGAGCGCTATGGCTATGACCATGTGGCCCAGATTGCCACCTTCGGCACCATGGCCGCCAGGGGTGCTATCCGCGATGTGGGGCGGGTGCTGGGCATGCCCTTCGCTGAGGTTTCCGAGGTGGTCAAGCTGATTCCCATGGAGCTGCACATCACCATTGACAAGGCGCTGACGGGCGTGGCGGACCTCAAAGCCATGTACGACACCAGGCCGGAGGTGAAGCGGCTTCTGGACATGGCCCGCAAGCTGGAGGGGCTGCACCGCAATGCCTCCACCCATGCAGCCGGCGTGGTGATAGCCCGCCACCCCCTGACTGACTATGTGCCGGTGTCCGTTTCTGAGGGCACCTTGGTCACGGAGTTTGACAAGGACCATGTGGAGGAACTGGGGCTGCTCAAGATGGACTTTCTGGGACTCCGCACTCTGACCGTCATGGCGGATGCCCTGCAGCATATCAAGGAGCAGCGTGGGGAAGTGGTGGATATCGACCATATCCCCCTGAAGGACGAGCTCACGGCCAAGATGCTCTGCGAGGGACGCACCGGGGCGGTGTTCCAGATGGAGTCGGCGGGCATGACCAAGCTGGTGATGGACCTGGCTCCCGAAGGCTTTGAAGACCTGATTCCCACGGTGGCTCTTTACCGTCCGGGACCCTTGGGCAGTGGCATGGTGGAGGATTTCATCAATGGCCGCCACGGCAGGAAGCAGCCCGAGTATATGCACCCGCTCCTGGAGCCAATCCTCAAAGAGACTTTCGGCGTGGTGCTCTATCAGGAGCAGGTCATGCAGATCGTGCAGGTGCTGGCTGGCTTCACCCTGGGGCAGGCAGACCTTTTGCGCCGCGCCATGGGCAAGAAGAAGCATGAGATATTGATGGCCCAAAAGGAGAATTTCCTCAAGGGCTGCGCTGCCAACAGCATCGAGCCTAAGCTGGCGGAGCATATCTTTGACCTGCTGACTCACTTTGCGGACTACGGCTTCAACAAGTCCCACAGCGCCGCCTACGGGCTGGTGGCCTGGCAGACGGCTTACCTCAAGGCCCATTATCCCCAGGAATTCATGGCGGCCATGCTCACCAGCGTCATGGACGATTCTCAGAAGGTGCCCTTTTACATCGACCTCTGCCGCCGCATGAAGCTGAAAATCCTGCCTCCAGATATCAATGCTAGCCATGGCACCTTCAGTGTGGACAAGGGCGCTATCCGCTTCGGCCTGGCGGCAGTGAAGAATGTGGGTGAGGGAGCCATTGCCAACGTGGTGGCGGAAAGGGAAAGGGGAGGCCCTTTCACATCCTTGACAGACTTCTGCAGCCGGGTGGATGCCAAGATGCTCAACAAGCGGGTGCTGGAAAGCCTGATCAAATGCGGTGCCTTTGACAGCCTGGGAGCCAGGCGCAGCCAGCTGCTCTCTATTCTTGACCGGGCAATCAGCGAGGCCAACTCTGCCCAGAAGGATAAGCTCAGCGGCCAGATTGGCCTCTTTGCAGAGGAAGGGGCAGGTATCATGGAGATTCCCCTGCCGGAGATGGAAGAAGTGCCTGAGTCTGAAAGGCTGAACTGGGAAAAAGAAATCACGGGCTTCTACATAACGGGGCACCCCTTGAACAGGTTTGCCAGAAAGCTCAATAACCTGCCCTCTATCCAGTCCCTGAAGGAAGGCGCAGCCAGGGACAAGCAGGTGGTGAGGATAGGCGGCCTGCTGGCAGAAGCCAAGCGCCATACCACCAAACGGGGAGATACCATGTGCTTTGCGGTGCTGGAGGATTTCTCCGAAAAGATGGAGGTGACGGTCTTCTCCAGGACTTTCTACCAGTATGTGAACGTGCTGCTGCCTGATGCGCCGGTGGTGGTGCAGGGCAGGCTGGATATTGACGAGGACAAGCTCTCCGTGCTGGCTGACAAGTTTTGGCCGCTGGAGGAGTATGTCCCCGAGTATTACCTTATCCTGCCAGCAGGCGAAGCCTATGGTGCTGCCCGGGAGGGTTTGAACAAGATTCTGGCAGAGCACCCTGGCGAAGATATCGTCCATGTGCAGGTGGGCGGCCGCTGGCAGACTTTGCCCGAGGGTCAGGGGCTGGCCGATGATGATGGAACCAGGGCCGCCCTCATCGCTCTGCTGGGGGAAAAAGCCGTGAAAAAACGCTGAATAACCCCGCTCTGGGGTCTGTCCCTCTGCTTGCAAGGATAGGGCGGTAATGATAAAATATTGCCAATGTGGTTTTTGCCGCATGGCAGAAAGTTTGTTTGAATGATAAGGAGTTGCTCCTCATTTTGTGGAAGAAAGTTTTATCCGGGGCTTTGGCAGTGGGCTTTTCCGTCAGCCTGCTTTGGGGCTTTGAAGCGGCCAATGCCGCCACCAGCCGTGCTATGTATGATGTGAAGCCTCTGGCGCGCCCGGAGGTGGAAGGGTTGGTGGTAAGCCCTGATGACAAACTGCAGAATCTTACTGCCAGGTCTGCGGTGGTGCTGGATGCTGCCACCGGGCTGGTCATCTATCAGCGGGATATGGATGCCAGGCGCTATCCTGCCAGCACTACCAAGATCATGACCTTGATTGTGGCGCTGGAAAAGGGCAATCTGGAGGATACGGTCACCGTCAGCAAGAATGCGGCGGGCATGGAGGGTTCTACCCTCTGGCTGGAGCCGGGGGACAAGGTGCCCCTGCGGGAACTTCTCTACGGCATGATGATGGCCTCCGGCAACGATGCCACCATTGCGGTGGCAGAGCATATCGCAGGTTCTGTGCCGGCTTTTGCCCAGCTGATGAATGACAAGGCCAGGGAGATTGGCGCGAAGGACACCCATTTCGTCAATCCCAACGGCCTGCCGGACGAGAACCACTATACCACGGCCCACGACATGGCCCTGATTGCCGCCTATGGCTACAGGCTGCCGGAGTTTGAGGAGATCGTGAGCACCAAGGAGATTGCTTTTCCCTGGGTCAAGGACGATACCCGCCGCTTGCGCAATGAGAACCAGATGCTCTGGCTCTATGAGGGAGGCAACGGGGTCAAGACCGGCTATACGGATGCGGCAGGCCGCTGCCTGGTGTCCGGAGCCAAGGAAGACGGCCTGCAGCTGGTGGCAGTGGTCTTGGACAGCGTCTATATGTGGAACGATTCCATTGCCCTGCTGGATTACGGCTTCGAGCAGGTGGAGCCTGAGCGGCTCTTCCGCAAGGGGCAGGTGGTTGGCTCCGTTTCCGTGGGGCTGTTCGAGGGTGAACTGGAGGTCAAGGCCGCCAGGGACCTTTCCGTTGCCAGGCTGAAGCATGGGGCAAGGGTGAAGTATGACCAGAAGCTGGAAGTGACCGAAGCGCTTACGGCTCCCATCAAAGAGGGAGAGAAGGTGGGCAGGTTGGTGCTCCTGCAGGATGGCAAGGAAATGTGGGCGGTTGATGTTCTGGCCGCCAGGGGCGTGAAGCCTGAGGAGCAGGGCTTTTTGGCCAAGCTGGCAGCCTGGTTCCGCTCCTTGTGGAAAGGATTTTTCTGATGGAAGCCAGATTGCAGAAAATCATCAGCCAGGCTGGCCTGGCTTCCCGCCGGGCTGCCGAGGCCATGATCCTTGAAGGCCGGGTGGAAGTGAACGGCACAGTGGTCAGGGAACTGGGTGGCAAGTTTGACCCGGAGCAGGTGGAGATCAAGGTGGACGGCAAGGTGCTACGCTCTGCCGAAGCCCATGTGTACTACCTGCTGAACAAGCCCAAGGGCTATGTGTCAACCGCCAGTGACGAACGGGGCAGGCGCACGGTGCTGGATCTGCTGCCTGAGGTGCAGGAGCGCATCTATCCCATTGGGCGGCTGGATATGAATACCGAGGGCCTTTTGCTCCTGACCAATGATGGGGAGCTGATGAACGGCCTCCTGCATCCCCGCTATGAGGTGCAGAAGACCTATGTGGCAAGGCTTGCCAAGGGTCTATCGGCGCAGGAACTGAGGCTGCTGCGGGAAGGCGTGCAGCTGGAGGACGGCCTGACGGCTCCTGCCCGGGTGCGTACTTTAGCGGAAGAACCAGGGCGGGCCAAGGTGGAGATCACCATCCACGAGGGACGCAATCGCCAGGTGCGCCGCATGTTCCAGGCCGTGGGTCATGAGGTACTGGCACTGAAGCGCGTTGCCTTTGCAGGACTGACCCTTGAGGGGGTCAGGCGGGGCGGGCATAGGGCTCTGACTGAAGCAGAGGTCAAGATGTTGTATGAAAAAGCAGGGAGGCAGCCGGGCTGATGGAGCAGAGAATCATTGTCATAGGGGCTGGGCCTGCTGGCATGATGGCGGCCATCAAGGCCGCTGAGACCAGCGAAAGCATGGGCGGCATTGCCGAAGTTATGCTGCTGGAGAAGATGAAGAAGCCCGGCCGCAAGATGATGATCACGGGCAAAGGACGCTGCAATATCACCAATGCTGCCGATGTGCCGGAAATCATCAAGAATATACAGGGCAATGGCCGTTTTCTGTTCAGCTCCATGAAGGCCTTTGACAATCGTGCTGTCATCGACTTTTTTGAAGAACAGGGTGTAGCTACGAAAGTAGAGCGGGGACAGCGGGTCTTTCCCGTGTCCGACAAGGCCCAGGATGTGGTGGAAGCCATGGTGAGCCGCCTGCACGAATTGGGCGTGAAGGTTGAGACCGACTCTGCCGTCAAGGATGTCCTGGTGGAAGCAGGGCGCGTCAAGGGCGTGCGGCTGAAATCCGGGGCCATCCACAAGGCCGATGCTGTCATCCTGGCGGTGGGAGGGGCTTCCTATCCCGGCACCGGCTCGTCCGGGGACGGCTACGCCATGGCAGAAACCCTGGGGCATACCATTGTGCCTGTCCGTCCTTCCTTAGTCCCTCTCACCACCGAGGAAGAGTGGGTGCAGGAGGTGCAGGGCCTTTCCCTGCGGAATGTGCGGGCAGAGCTTCTGGTAGACGGTAAGACCGAGCTTTCCCTCTTTGGGGAGATGATGTTCACCCATTACGGGGTCACAGGCCCGGTGATACTTTCCATGAGCCGCACCGCTTCCGGGTATCTGCTGGCAGGCAGCCACTTTCTGGAGCTCTCCTTGAACTTGAAGCCTGCGCTTTCCGAGGAAAAACTGGAGGCCAGGCTGCAGCGGGACTTTGAGAGATACCAGCGCAAAGAGCTCAAGAACGGGTTGGTGGATCTCCTTCCTCACAAGCTGATTGAGCCGGTGCTTGATGCCGCTTATCTGGCCTCGGACAAGCCAGTGCATCAGGTCACGGTGGAGGAGCGCAAGCGCCTGGTGCATACGCTGCAGCACTTAGTGCTGACCATCAGTGGCACCAGGCCCTTGGCCGAGGCCATAGTGACCGCAGGGGGCGTGTCTGTCAAGGAAATAGACCCGCGCAGCATGGAATCCAAGCTGGTCAAGGGCTTCTACCTGGCTGGCGAGGTAGTGGACGTAGATGCCTTTACGGGTGGCTACAACCTTCAGGCGGCCTTCTCCATGGGGGCAGCCGCCGGCTGCTGGAGCGTCTGGAATCTGGAGCAGGGTTAATCGTCGCATTGAAAGGGGATTGGGCATGGCAGAACTTATGACAATAGAAAAGATTTCTGGAGGCTTGCGGGGAGAGGTGAAAATTCCCGGGGACAAATCCATCTCTCATCGCAGCGTGATGCTGTCCGGCCTGGGCAGCACGCCTGTGCGCATCACGAATTTCCTCCATGCCCAGGACTGCCTTTCTACAGTAGCCTGCTTGCGGGCACTGGGAGCAGAGATCGAGTTTCTGAGCGAGGCGGAACTCATGGTGACTGGGCATGGTTTCCACGGACTGCAAGAACCAGGCACCGTCATTGATGCGGGCAATTCCGGCACTACTCTGCGGCTCATGATGGGCCTGCTCTCTGCCCAGCCCTTCTTCTCCTCCTTTACGGGAGATGCTTCCCTGCATCGCCGCCCCATGGGGAGGGTGGCTAAGCCCCTGTCCCTGATGGGGGCAAAGATTTACGGCAGGGAAAAAAATACTAAGCTGCCCTTGGCCATCGTGCCTGCGGAGGGGGGCCTCAAGGGAGTTTACTACGATAGTCCTGTGGCCAGCGCTCAGGTGAAATCGGCCCTGTTGCTGGCGGGCATGTACGCCGATGGGCCCACCACGGTGAAGGAGCCCTTTGTCTCCCGCGACCATACGGAGCGCATGCTGGCGGCTTTCGGGGTGCCTGTGGAGCGTCAGGGCACAGCGGTGACCATCAATCCCGTCAAGGCTGAGGATTACAAGGCTCCTGAGGCCATCGAGGTGCCGGGGGATATCAGCTCCGCCGCCTACTGGTTGGTGGCGGGAGCTATCCTGCCGGGCAGCAAGCTGCTGCTGAAGAACGTAGGGGTCAATGAGACCCGCACAGGCATCCTGGATGTGCTGGAGCAGATGGGGGCGAAAGTGGAACTTTTCAATCAGCGGGTCTCCGGCGGCGAGGTTGCGGCAGATATCCGCGTGGAAGCGGGCCCTCTCAGGGGCACGGAGTTCGGGGCGGAAATCATGCCCCGGCTCATCGACGAGATTCCCATTATCGCCGTGGCGGCGCTGATGGCTGAGGGGGATACTGTCATTACGGGGGCAGGGGAGCTCAGGGTCAAGGAAACCGACCGCCTGGCTGCCATCGAGCAGGAGTTCGGCAAGCTATCCCCCGGTGCTGTGGAGGCCACGGAGGATGGGCTGGTCATTCATGGCGGGCGCCCTCTCCAGAAGGCCAGATGCCTCACCTATGATGACCATCGCATTGCCATGTCCCTGGCCATTCTGGGGGCGGCAGGGGAAGGCGTGGAACTGGAGCACCCGGACTGCGTGAATATTTCTTATCCCGCTTTTTATGGGGATTTGGCAAGATTGAGCAAGGCTTGATTTATTGGAGGGGATTTTAAATGCAGGATTCAAAGAAAAAACTTGTGGTGGCCATTGACGGCCCTGCCGGTGCCGGCAAGAGCACCGTGGCCCAGTTGGCAGCCAAGGAGCTCGGCTATACCTATATTGACACCGGCGCCATGTACCGCGCTGTGGCCTGGAAGACCTTGCAGCAGAAAAAAGAAGTGACTGACGAGCTGATTGTCTCCCTGATGCCAGATATTGACGTGAATCTGCGTTACGCTGACGGCAAGACTGTGGTGAAGGTGGATGGCACAGATGTCACAGGGGAGATCCGCACTCCGGAAATCAATGCCATTGTTTCCCAGGTGGCCCGTCTGGGCCCTGTGCGGGAGAAGATGGTGGATCTGCAGCGCAAGATGGCAGATGAGGGCGGCGTGCTCATGGATGGCCGCGACATTGCCACCAACGTATTGCCAGGGGCTGACGTGAAGATTTTTCTCACGGCTTCTATAGAAGAGAGGGCCAGGCGCCGCTATCTCGAGATGAAGGAAAAGGGCTACGATGTGACTATGGAGCAGCTCCAGAAGGATATCGCTGCCAGGGACAAGGCTGATTCCGAGCGGGAGATTTCTCCCTTGGTTCAGGCTGAGGATGCGGAGCTTTTGGATACCACGGGCCTTTCCATCGAGGAAGTGGTGCAGCGCATCCTGGAAATGTGCAGGTGATGAGATGCTCTATTCATTGCTGAAAGTCATCTTCTGCCTGTTCTTCAAGCTCCTCTTCCGGGCGGAAATCAAGAATGCCGACAGGCTGCCTAAGGAGGGAGCCTTCATCCTGGCTGCCAACCACATGAGCAACTGGGACCCGCCGCTCCTGGCCTGCTTTGCCACCCGGCCCGTGGGCTACATGGCTAAGGAAGAGCTTTTCGAGCCGCCGGTCTTCGGCACTGCCATCCGCCATTGCCATGCTTTCCCTGTGAAGCGGGGGGCGGCAGACCGGGGGGCCATCAAGACGGCGGTGCAGGTGCTGAAGGGAGGCCATTGCCTGGGGCTTTTCCCGGAGGGCACCCGCAGCAAGGACGGCAAGCTGCACAAGGCAGAAGCGGGCGTCGGCCTGATTGCCGCCATGACCGGGGCGCCGGTGGTGCCAGCCGCCCTTATCGGCACGGACAAGATTTTCAAGAGCGGCACCTTCTTTCCCAAGCTCAAGGTCATTTACGGTGAACCCATGAGCTTTACGGGTGATCGCAAGGACAAGGAGCAGCTGGCAGCTTTTTCCCAGTCCATCATGGACAGGATTGGGGAATTGAAAGCTGAAAACGAATAAAAACAATGCTGATGCCCCATTTCTTTGGCCAAAGAGATGGGGCATTAGGTCTACCTGCTTATAAAAATGAATAAACAATGAAAAAAAAATAAAAAACCAGTGAAAAACTATTTGCTTAGGTCTCTTACTCATGTTATACTATGTCTTAGATTGCATAGAACCTGTGTTTTATGGGTTTGGGCATGAATAAAAGATATGGTGGTAGATGTATGGAAGTAATCCTGGCAGATTACCTGGGCTTCTGCTATGGCGTCAAGCGCGCCATCAAGATAGCCAGGGAAAATGCTTCCGAGGACGGCAACTCCTGCACCTTGGGACCGATCATCCACAATCCGCAGATGGTGGAGCGCCTGAAAGAAGAAGGCGTGGGTACGGTGGACAGGTTGGACGAATTGCCTGAGGGCACCATCATCATCCGTTCCCATGGGGTAGGCCCGGAGGTCTATCAGGAGGCTGAGGAGCGGGGGCTGAAAGTGGTCGATGCCACTTGTCCCCATGTGAAGAAAGCCCAGCTTTCCGCCAAGGAATTGGTTGATGAAGGTTATAATGTAGTCATTATCGGGGAAAAGCAGCACCCGGAGGTCAAGAGCATCTTCGAGTGGTCAGGCCGCAAGGCTACGGTGCTGGAGACGGAAGCCGAGGCTGAGGAACTTGATTCCTGTGCCAGGCTGGGCATAGTTTGCCAGACCACCTTCTCAGGGGCGAAATTCCGGCAGATTGCCATGCATCTATTGGAAAAATCCCGGGATGTGCGCATCCTGCGCACCATCTGCACGGCTACAGACCAGAGACAGGCGGCGGCCATTGATTTGGCTCAGAAGGTTGACCTGATGCTGGTCATAGGCGGCAAGAACAGCGCCAACACCACGCGCCTCGCCCAACTGTGCAAAGAACATTGTCTGACTTATCACATCGAAACGGCAGCAGAGCTCCGTGACGAGTGGTTTGACAAAATAGAAAAAATTGGTATTACAGCGGGTGCTTCTACACCTGACTGGATTATCAAGGAGGTATATAAAAAGTGTCAGAACAGAGCATGAAGGAATTATTGGAAGAAGCAGAGAGCTCCATGCCGGATATCCAGGAGCGCACGGTTGTCACCGGCGAGGTGATCCAGGTTTCCCGCGATGAGGCTTATATCGATATCGGCTACAAGCAGGAGATTGCTGTGCCGAAGCGTGAGCTTGCTTATCCCGCTCCGGAGTCTGCTGAGGACGTAGTGAAGGTCGGCGACAAGATCGATGTTTACATCGTTTCTCTCGGCGGCGACAACGGCGGTATCCTCTCCAAGGTCAAGGCTGACCGCATGGTGGCCTGGAAGGAGATGGAGGCTGTGCAGGAGCGCGGCGAGACTGTCGAGGCTCAGGTGAACCAGGTAGTCAAGGGCGGCTTGGTGGCTTCTGTCAACGGCCTGCGCGGCTTTATCCCCGCTTCCCAGATGGAGCTTCACTTCGTGAAGGATCTCTCCGTCTATGTTGGCCAGACTGTGGAGGCTGAGATCATCGAGATTGATGTCCACAAGCAGCGCCTGGTGCTCTCTCGCCGCAACCTCCTTGAGAAGGAGCGTTCCGAGAAGGAAGGCGAGATTTTCTCCACCCTCGAGGCTGGCCAGACCGTGCGCGGTACTGTCAAGCGTCTGGTGGACTACGGTGCCTTCATCGATATCGGTGGCGTAGACGGCCTTGCTCACATCTCCGACTTGGCTTGGCACCGCGTGAAGCATCCTTCCGATGTGCTTGAGGTTGGCCAGGAACTGGATGTGTTCGTCAAGAGCGTTGATGTTGATGCCAAGCGCATCTCCCTGTCCGTGAAGGACACCATGCGTGATCCTTGGCTCGACAAGGCTGAGCGCTATGCAGAGGGCGACTACATCGAAGGCAAGGTCATCAAGCTGACCGACTTCGGTGCTTTCATGGAAATCGAGCCGGGCTTCGACGGTCTCATTCCCATGGGCGAGCTGGCTGACCGCCGCATTGAGCGTGCCGATGAGGCTGTGCATGTGGGCGATGTGGTGAAGGTCAAGGTTCTCCGCATTGACATGAAGCGCAAGCGCATCTCCCTTAGCATCACCAAGGCTAAGAAGGATGCTGACACTGCTGTGTTCAAGAAGTATCAGGCAGAGCAGGAAGCAGCTGAGGAAGTTCAGGAGTAAGAGCCTGTCTTTCGGCAACTAGATAAGAAATTTACAGGGGAGTGATGTCTTTGCATCGCTCCCTTGTTATTTCGTTTCAGACTGAATGAGAAAGAACTTATGAGCAAGAAAGATATCAGCAAAGCAAAGCATCCGGGCGTTATTCTCAGGGTCTACCCGGACAGTCTGGCAGAAGAGCTGGAGCTGGTGCCAGGGGACAAGATTGTGGCCATCAACGGGGAAGAAGTCCGGGATATCATCGAGCTTTCCTTTGCCATGGCAGACGAGGAAATTGAACTGCTGGTGGAGCATGAGGATGGGGAGCAGGAAATCATCGAGTTCGACAAGGACTTTGACGAGGACCTTGGGGTGGAGTTCGAGAGCGCCGTCTTTGACGGCATCAGGAGCTGTGCCAACCATTGCTATTTCTGCTTCGTAGATATGGTGGCACCAAATATGAGGAGCAGCCTTTCCATCAAGGATGATGACTACCGCCTGTCTTTTCTCTACGGCAATTTCGTCACCATGACCAATATGGGGCCGAAGGATTTTGAGCGGGTGGAGAAGTATCATCTCTCGCCATTGTTCGTCTCCGTCCAGTGCATGAACCCAGAGCTCAGGGCACAGATGCTGCGCTGCCCAGGAGCGGCCCGCATTGCCAGTCAGTTAGACAACCTGGAAAAGGCAGGGGCGGAGTATCACACTCAGGTGGTACTCTGCGCGGGGCTCAACGACGGGGAGGAACTGGAGCGCACCATCAGGGAAATCACGGAGCGTCGCCCCCATGCCCTGTCTCTAGCCATCGTGCCCGTGGGTATTACCAGGCACCGCACCGACCCCTACCCCTTGCAGCAGTTCGACAGGGAGAGCGCCGCCAGGGTCATCGACCAGGTGGAGAAGTGGCAGCGGAAAATCCAGCAGGAAGAAGGACGTACTTTTATTTATCTGGGCGATGAATTCTACTTCTTGGCAGGTCGGCCTGTTCCCAGCACAGAGTTTTACGATGGATTTCCCCAGCTGGACAATGGCATCGGCCTTACCCGGAACTTCATCAATGATTGGGAGGATTATGAGGGCGAGGAAGCGGACTATGAGGAGCCAGTCTTTCTGGATGTAGTTTCCGGCACTTCCGTGGCACCTGTCTTGGAAGAACTGGCGGGAAGCCTCCAGAAAAAGAATCTCCATGTGCGCCTGGTGCCGGTGGTGAATGAGTATTTTGGCTCAACTGTCAACGTCTCCGGTCTTTTGACGGCGCAGGATGTCATCAAGACTTTGAAATCCCTGCCGGGCGAGCGCACGGGAATCCTGCTGCCTGAGTCGGCACTCAGGTCAGGGGAGGATGTTTTCCTGGATGATATGTCCCTCAGTGACTTTGCTGAAGAATTCCCCGGCGTGAGAGTAGAGTCTGTGCAGTCCGGGTCAGATTACCGCAAGGCGCTGGCGGACTGGCACCATTATCACAAGAACCGCAGCGGCGAGACTGCCTATATGTGGCAGAGCAATGCCGCCTATACCAAAACAGTTACGGACTGAAGTCTTTATATATGGAAAGAAGGTAATAGCAGATGAAACCCATAGTGGCTATAGTGGGGCGCCCCAATGTAGGCAAGTCCACCTTGTTCAACCAGATTGGCAAGAAGCGCGTCTCCATCGTGGACGATATGCCCGGCGTCACCCGTGACCGCATCTATATGGATGCCGAGTGGCTGAACCATGAGTTCACCATGATTGACACCGGGGGCATTGAGTTTGATGAGAGCGACCATATCCTGAAGTCCATGCGCCAGCAGGCAGAGCTGGCCATGGAGGAAGCCGACGTCATACTCTTTCTGGTGGACGGACGCAGTGGCCTGACCAACTCCGATGAGGAAGTGGCAAAGCTCCTGCGCCATGCCAAGAAGCCCGTTATCCTGGGGGTGAACAAGATTGACAGCCCACAGCAGTCCATGAATATTTACGAGTTTTACAATCTGGGCCTGGGTGACCCCATAGCTCTGTCTGCCTCCAACTCCATGAATATCGGTGACCTGCTGGATGCCGTGGTGGGGGCCTTCCCCAAGGAAGCCGAGGAAGAGGAGGAGACCGATGAACTGGCTATCGCGGTCATTGGACGTCCCAACGTTGGCAAGTCCTCCCTGGTGAACAAGATGCTGGGAGAGGAGCGGGTCATTGTCAGCGATGTGGCAGGCACCACCCGCGATGCCATCGACACTCACTTCATGAAAGACGGCATCAAGTTTATCCTGATCGATACCGCAGGCATGCGCCGCCGGGGCAAGATCGAGGAGGCGGTGGAGCGCTACAGCGTGATGCGCTCCCTCAGAGCCGTAGATCGGGCTGATGTAGTATTGATGATGATCAACGCAGAGGAAGGCATTACCGAGCAGGACAAGAAGATTGCCGGCTATGCCCATGAATCGGGCAAGGGAGTCATCATTGTTGTCAACAAGTGGGACATTTATCCCGAGAAGGACGACAAATCAACCCTGCGCTTCACGGAAGACCTGCGGGAGCAGTTGGGCTTTCTGCAGTACGCCCCTGTGCTCTACGCTTCCGCCCTCACGGGCCAGCGAGTGGGCCGTGTGACCGAACTGGTGAAGTATGTGGCCGAGCAGCAGTCCATGCGCATCAAGACCAGCGTCCTCAATGAGCTGATCCGGGATGCGGTGTCCATCAACCCGCCCCCCATGCACAAGGGCCGTCGCCTGAAGATCATGTATATGACCCAGGTGGACATTCAACCGCCTACCTTCATCATTTTCGTCAATGATCCGGAGCTCATGCACTTCTCTTATCTCCGTTTCATTGAGAACCGTCTGCGTGAGAGCTTCGGCTTTGAGGGCACGCCCTTGAAGCTCATTGTCCGGGCCAGGGAGGAGGAAGAGTAAATGGCTATGACTCTTCTGGGGTGCCTGATAGCCTATGTGCTGGGCTCCATTCCCAATGGCCTCTGGCTGGGCAAGGCTCTATGGCACACAGATCTCAGGGAGCATGGCAGCCACAATATCGGTGCCACCAACGCCTGGCGCACTCTTGGCAAGGGACCCGGCTTCCTGATTTTCCTGCTGGACTTCTTGAAAGGCTTTTTGAGCGTGTATATAGCTTCCTCTTTGGCTGGAACGCCCCTCGCCATGGTACTGGCGGCCATCTTTGCCATCGTAGGCCATTCCGCCTCCCTCTTCATGGGGTTCAAAGGCGGCAAGGGAGTGGCCACGGGGCTGGGGGTGCTCTGCATGCTGATGCCCCAGGTCACCGGCCTTGTCTTCCTGGTGTGGCTGCTGATTGTAAAGCTCACGGGCTATGTTTCCCTGGGCAGTATAGTGGCAGCCATCTGCGTTCCGGTGCTGGCTTTCGCCTTCCATGCCCCTGCTGAGTACCTTGTCTTCGGTGTGATAGCTGCTCTTCTGATAGTAGTAAGGCACAAGGCCAACATAGGCAGGCTGCTGAACGGTACAGAATCCAAGATCAAGGCCGGACACCTCTGAGATTTTTTTAAAGTACAGCATTTAACACAAATAACGACATTTGCCCAAGGAAAATGTATTTCCTTGGGCTTTTTGTTATATTTTTATAAAAGCTATTGGCAAGAATGTCCACCCTGTGATATACTATCCTTTGTAAAAGGACAATGATATCATTATATAAAAACATTCGGAGGTGTCGTGATGTCAAAGGAAGAAAATGGTTTTTTCCTGGTGAAGGAGGAAATCCTGCCCGAGGCCATCAAGAAGACCATCAAGGTCAAGGAAATGCTGAAACGGGGGGATGCCCGCACCATCAATGAGGCCGTGGAGAAGATGGAGCTTTCCCGCTCCGCCTACTACAAGTACAAGGATTATGTCTTCCCCTTCTACGAGGCCAGCAAGAATAAGATCGTGACTCTGACCTTCCTTCTTGAGCACAAGAAGGGAGTTCTTTCCAGTGTGCTGAATACCATCTCGGCAGATTCTGGCAGTGTCCTCACCATCAATCAGGGAATTCCTCTCCAGGGGGTGGCCAATGCTACCATTTCCATCGAAACCATGAATCTTTCCGTAGATCTGGAAGCCTTGCTGGACAAACTGCGCATGGTGGATGGCGTGAAGCGTCTGGAAGTTTTGGGCCAGGCGTAAGGAAAGCGGGTGCGAAATGGGACAGGAGATAAAGATTGGCCTTCTTGGAGCAGGCACGGTGGGCTCCGGGGTCATCAAGGTATTGGGCATGAACGCCCCTGAGATTGAGCAGCGCACTGGAGTGCCCTTGGTTCTGAAGAAAGTACTGGTTCGAGACAAGAGCAAGAAGCGACCAGATTTTCCCGAGAGCGTGGAACTGACTGATAAGGTCGAAGATATACTGAATGACCCCGAGATTGAGATCGTGGTGGAGCTCATGGGGGGGCTGCACCCCTCGCGGGAGTATATGCTCAAGGCCCTGGAGGCGGGCAAGCATGTGGTCACCGCTAACAAGGATGTGGTGGCTCAGTTCGGCAAGGATATGTTCGAGGCGGCTGAGAAGCACAAGGTGAATTTCCTCTTTGAAGCCAGCGTGGGCGGCGGCATTCCCATCATCGCCGCCATGAAGCAGAGCCTCACTGCCAACCGCATCACCGAGGTCATGGGCATTGTCAACGGCACCACCAACTACATGCTCACCAAGATGAGCGAGGATGGCTGCGACTATGGCAGCGTGCTGAAGGAGGCCCAGGAAAAGGGCTACGCCGAGGCTAACCCTTCCGCCGATGTGGACGGGCTGGATGCTGCCCGCAAGGCTGCCATCCTGGCTTCCCTGGCTTTCAACACCAGAGTGCAGCTGGATAATGTGTCCGTAGAGGGCATCACTAATATCACGGCGGAGGATATTTCCTATGCCAAGGGCCTGGGCTATGTCATCAAGCTCCTGGCCGTGGGCAAGGATTCGGAAGAAGATGGCGTGGATGTGCGGGTACACCCGGTGTTCCTGCCCAAGAGCCACCCGCTGGCTTCCGTCAACGGAGTGTTCAATGCCATCTTCGTGCGGGGCAATGCCATTGGCGAGGCCATGTTCTATGGTCAGGGGGCAGGCTCGCTGCCTACGGCTTCGGCGGTGACGGCAGATATCGTGGAAGCTGCCCGCAGCATCAGGTCAGGGGACTACAGCAGGAATCATTGCACCTGCTACAGCCAGAAGAGATTCTGCCCGCTGGAAAAGACGGTTTCTTCCTATTATGTGCGCCTGCTGGTGGACGACAAGCCCGGTGTGCTGGGGGCTATTGCCACGGCTTTCGGCAATGCCAAAGTCAGCCTGAAGTCCGTGATCCAGACACCGCTCAACGTCAAGGACCATGCTGAGATTGTGGCTGTCACTCACCCGGTGGAGCATGCCTGCCTGCAGGAGGCTCTTTCGGTATTCAAGGGGTTGCCGGTGGTAGATGAGATAAGGAATGTTATCAGAGTAGAAAACGAACGGGGGTAATGCCATGGGGGAGCGCACGATACGGGTGAGAGTGCCCGGTACAAGTGCGAATTGCGGACCAGGCTTTGATTCCCTTGGTTTGGCTTGTGACATATACAATGATTTGGAACTGACTCTCACCACGGACCCGGGACTGGAAATCAGCATGTCAGGTGAGGGGGCAGAGAATATTCCCTGCGATGAGCGGAACATCTGCTGGCAGTCTGTGCAGTTGCTGCTTGAAAGGGCCGGGGTCACCGAGTTCAAGGGAGCCCGCATCCATATGCTGAACAGGGTGCCCCTGTCACGGGGGCTGGGCAGCAGCGCCACTGCCATCGTGGCAGGGCTCAAGGCGGCCAATGTGATTATAGGCAACCGTTACAACCGCCATGAACTGCTGCAGTTTGCCAATGAGGTAGAGGGTCACCCGGATAATGTGGCCCCGGCTATCTACGGCGGCTTCACCATCAATACGGTGACGGAGGGCCATGTGGAGTGCTTTTCCCTCATGCCCAAGCTGCGGCTTGAGCTGGTGGTGGCGGTGCCCGACTTTCCCCTGTCCACGCGAAAGGCCAGGGAGGTCCTGCCTGAGAAAGTGACCCGGCAGGAGGCAGTCTACAATATCAGCCGCGCCGCCATGCTGGCAGCGGCTCTGGTGAGGGGCAATGAGCGCTTCCTCAAAACCGCCTTTGACGATGCCCTGCATCAGCCCTACCGCGCAGCCCTGATTCCCGGCATGTACGAGGTCTTCCGAGCTGCCAGGGAAGCAGGCGCCATCGGTGCCAACCTCAGCGGCGCAGGCCCATGTCTCATCGCCTATGTGCCGGAGCGGTTGCGCGCGGCAGAAAAGGTAGGCGAGGCCATGTGTGCCGCCTTCAGGGAGCACGGCGTGAATGCCGAGGCCAAGATACTGGCATTGGATTCCCGCGGAGCGCATATCATCAATCACTGAATAGAGAGCCTTCCTTTGGGAAGGCTTTTTATATATGCAAGGAGAAAGATATGAAAGAAGAGGAATTTGCCGCCAAACTTAAAGCCATAGGTGCCGAAGTCTATATCGTAGGTGGCTGGGTGCGCGACTACCTGCGGGGGGCAAAGCCCAAGGACAAGGACTATCTGCTCTGCGGCTGCCGGGAAGAGGATTTCACAAAGCTCTTTCCCAAGGCTGTGAAGGTGGGCAAGTCCTTCCCCGTCTATCTGCTCAGGATTGAGGGAGAAAATTGCGAGGTAGCTTTTGCCCGCAGGGAGCGCAAGCAGGGGCAGGGCTACCGAGGCTTTGCTGTGGAGTTCGGACCGGAGGTCACGGTGGAAGAAGACCTCTACCGCCGGGATACCACCATGAACAGCATGGCTTGGCGTCTCAGTGACGGGGAGATAATTGATCCTTATGGCGGCAGGGCAGATATTGAGGCAAGGTGCATACGGGCGGTGTCCCACCACTTCCGTGATGACCCCGTGCGCGCCCTGCGGGCGGCCAGGCAGGCGGCAGAGCTTGGCTTTGCCATCGCAGAGGAAACATATGGCTATATGGCAGACTGCGGCAAGGAACTGGCAGGAGAGCCTCAGGAACGGCTGCTGGAGGAAATGAAAAAGGCTTTTGCTTCAGCGGCGCCTTCCATCTTTTTCAGGGCTTTGCAGCGGGCAGGACTGCTGGAAACAGCTTTCCCGGAACTTGCCGCCCTGATTGGCAAGACCCAGCCGGAGGCTTTCCATCCCGAGGGTGATGCTTTCGAGCACACCCTGCTGATCGTGGATAAGGTGGCAGGTGACACGACAAGCCTCACTGCCAGATTCGCAGGGCTGGTGCATGATTTGGGCAAGGGCACTACTCCTGCGGAAATGCTGCCCCATCATTACGGCCATGAGGTGAGGGGGCTGGAGGTTTTGGCGGCCTGGAACCGCCGCATGACTTTGCCCAAGGAATGGATGAAGGCTGCTGGCTTTGTCATCAGGGAGCATATGCGGGCCCCAAGGCTGGGCAAGACAGGCAAGATAGCCGCCCTGCTACTGAATCTTGCTAAGTCAGGCCTGACCATAGCTGAGTTCAAGGCCATTATCCGTGCTGACCATGGCGGCCTGCCACTGTATCTGGAAAAGGCTGGGCAGCTTATAAGCGCCATGTCGGAGGTTTCCGGCAAAGAGGCCCCCAAGGGGCTTTCTGGGCCGGAGATTGGCACCTGGCTCTTCAGCCAGCAGGTGCGGATCTTGCAGAGAAAATTGAGGGAGGCAAAAGGTTGAAAAAGCCTGGCTCGTTTCTTTTTCTGGAAATTTCGAGACAGATACGCTATTATTAAGTATGCTGTGTTAATTTGAGTTGAAGAATGGAGCAAAGCAATGGACAAGGCTCGCGAGACGGCCATGAAGGTCTTGCAGGAAGTACATGAGAAGGGGGCCTACGCCAATGTGGCGCTGGCTCAGGCTTTGCGGCGGACTGAGCTGACGGATCAGGATCGCCGCTTTGTGACGGAACTGGTCTACGGGGCAGTGAAGGCGGGGGACACTTTGGACTGGATCCTGCGACGTTATATCAACCGTCCTATCAGCAAGATTCCCCCTGTCATCAGGGAGATACTGCGCTTGGGACTATATCAGATATTCTATCTCGACAAGGTGCCGCCCTCAGCGGCTTGCAATACTGCCGTTGACCTGGCGAAGAGATACGGGCACAAGGGCGTGGCAGGTTTCGTCAATGCGGTGCTGCGCACAGCGGTGCGGGAGCCGGAAAAGGCAGCCTTTCCCCAGGGCAAGGGCCATGCTACGGAAGAACTGGCGCTGAGGAGCCAGCACCCCCTCTGGCTGGTGAAGCATTGGGTGAAAGCTTTCGGCTTCGAGGAAGCCGAGAGACTCTGCGACTTTGATAATGAAAGCGCTCTTCTGTGCCTGCGGGCCAATACCCTCAAGGGCAGCCGTGAGGAACTGCTCAAGGAACTGGCGGATTGCGGCGCGGAAGCAGAGGCTTCCCTTTGGGCACCCGAAGGAGTCACTGTGAAGTCCCACGGTTCCCTGGATGCGCTGGTTCCCCTGCAGGAGGGCAGGGCGCAGGTGCAGGATGAAAGCTCCATGTTGGTAGCCCATGTGGTGGCACCACAGCCAGGGGAATTCATTCTCGATTGCTGCAGTGCCCCTGGGGGCAAGACCACCCATATGGCGGCACTGATGAAGAACAAGGGCCGCCTGGTGGCGGGGGATATCTACGAGCACAAGCTCACACGCATAGAGGAAAACGCCCAGCGTCTGGGCATCAGCATCATCGAAACTGTGCTGCTTGATGCCCGCGAGGCAGGGGAGATGTTTGCGGGACAGGCGGACAGGGTGCTGGTGGATGCTCCTTGCTCCGGTCTGGGCGTCCTGCGCCGCAAGCCTGATGCCCGTTGGCATAAGCAGCAGGAGGAACTGAGAACCTTGCCTGCCCTGCAGTTGGAAATCCTCAAGAGTGCCGCTAGAGCCGTCAAGTCCGGCGGGGTATTGGTCTATAGCACCTGCACCATCGAGCGGGATGAGAATCAGGCAGTAGTGGAAGCGTTCCTGGCTGAAAACAAGGAGTTTGGTATGGAAAAGACCGGCAGTTTCCTGCCCTGTCCCGGTTCTCACAGCGAGGACGAGATGGTGCAGCTCTATCCCCAGCGGGACGGAACAGATGGATTTTTCATTGCTCGCATGAAACGATTTCGTTAGGAAGGAATAAGATTTTGAAAGATATTTTTGGCATGAGGCTGGAGGAGCTTCAGCAGGTTCTGGCAGAATTCAAGTTGCCCAAGTTCAGGGCCAGGCAGGTGGCAGAGTGGCTCTATGTGCGTGGAGCCAATTCTTTTGAGGAAATGACCAACTTGCCCAAGAGCGCGAGGGCAGAACTGGCGGTAGGTCTTGCCATAGGTCGTCCGAGACTCAAGACCAGGCTGGACTCTGCCGATGGCCGTACCACAAAGTTCCTGCTGGAATTTGGTGACGGTACGGCGGTGGAGACGGTGCTCATGCGCCAGCCTTACGGCAACAGCATCTGCGTTTCCACTCAGGCAGGCTGCAATATGGGCTGCGTCTTCTGCGCCTCCACCCTCCATGGCATGGCCAGGAACCTTGCGGTGGGGGAGATTGCGGGGCAGGCTGTCTATATAAATGATATGCTCAAAAGAGAGGACGGTGGCAAGGTGGATACGGTAGTCATCATGGGCTCCGGGGAGCCACTGATGAACTACGACAATGTGCTGGGCTTTATCCGTCTTCTGCACGAGGACTATGTGCTGGGCCTGGGCTATCGCAATTTCACCCTCTCCACTTCGGGCATTGTGCCCAATATGTACCGCCTGGCAGAGGAGGGGCTGCCCATCTCCCTGTCCCTTTCCCTCCATGCGCCCAACGATGAACTGCGCTCTGATATCATGCCCATCAACCGCAAGTACCACCTGTCGGAGGTCATGGCGGCGGCGAAGAATTACGCCGAAGTCACCAAGCGCAGGGTGACCTATGAGTATATCCTTATAGACCAGCTTAACGACAATGAGAAAGAAGCGGAGGAACTGGCAGCTCTGCTCAAGGGCCAGCTGGCCAGCGTGAATCTCATTCCCATCAATCCCGTGCAGGAAAGGAACCTCCTGCGGCCCAGCCTCTCCCGTATCGAGGCCTTCGAGAACTATCTCAAGGCCCGTCACATCAACGTCACCGTGCGCAAGGAAATGGGCACGGATATCCAGGCCGCCTGCGGGCAACTGAGGAACAAGCATTTGGCGAAGGAATAAGAAAAATGCAATGGTTCCATTTTGCCTATGTTAGAGTTTGTATTATTGTGCTATAACGGAGTTGGCACTCTGTTGAAAGCACTTAGAGGTATATTTCGATTGTGGCAAAATTTGAACAGTTGAGTTATAATTAGAAGAATCATGTAGGGAAAGGGGGCTGTCAGATGGGACTTGAGAAGATTGAGTCTTTTTTGGGTAGCCATATAGAAGGCTTTTTCAACAGGCGCTTTGCCAGTGACCTGGAGCCAGTGGAACTGGCTGACGGAGCGAAGAAGGAAATCAGGCAACTTGCCTCGGAGAACAAGGGAGAAGTGCCCAATGTGGTCATTTTTTCCCTCAGTCCTGACGATTACAGCCGCCTGTGCGCCCAGCGGGTTCAGTCGGAGCTTTATGAAGAGATTGAGAGGGAGATTATCAGGGCGGATGCCTTTATGGAAGGGGAACTTGCCCTGAGGTTGTGCCCTTCAACTGAGGTTCAGAAGGGGATCTTTGACCTGAAGTTGGAACAAGGGGGCGGCCAGAAGGTGCAGGAAAGCACTATTGTGATCAGGAAAGAGGTTTCCCTGCTGGAGCAGGCGGCGGTGCCAGCCAAACAGCACAAGCTGGCCACCCTGTCTGTGATCGAGGGGCCAGATGTGGATGTTTGCCTGGAGTTCGGTGAGGAGAAAATCTATATTGGACGCCGGGATACGAATGAGTTTATCCTGACGGACGGCAATGCCTCCCGGCTTCATGCCTGGGTAGCCTACGAGCGCCACCGCCATGTGCTTTATGATGCCAGGAGCACCAATGGTACCTTTGTCAATGACAAGGCCATTGAAAGAGTCCAGCTCTGCCATGGCGACAGGGTGAGGATTGGCTCGACCCTGCTGAAATACGAGGTGATATGATTTGCCAGATACAGCGATGCTCCTGAAAGTCCTGCGGGTGCTTCTGGAGTACGGTATGCTCTTTTGGCTGCTGATGTTTGTGGGAAAAATTTCCAGGTGGATTTTCCTGGATATGAAGGAAAAGTTGCAGGAGCAGAAGCCGCCGGAACTACAAAGTGACGAAGCAGTGCTGGAGGTGCTGGGCAGCGACAAGGGGGAAGAAGGTCTGGTTAAGCGGCGATTTGCCTTCAGTGAGCAGATTACGGTGGGCAGGGGTGAGGACAATGATGTGGTCATTCCTGAGAGCTTCGTGTCCCATCATCATGCAGTGCTCTTTCGGCGGGGCAGCCAGTATGTCATTGAAGACCTGGGCAGCCGCAACCACACCTATGTGAATGACCAGCTTCTGACGGGCAAGGCGTATATCAAGCCGGGAGATACCATCAGGATTGGTTTGGTAACCATGAGATTTGAGAGGTGAACCCATGACAAAGTCTTATTGGATCAGCGACATTGGCTGCGTCCGCACCCACAATGAGGACAGCTGTCTTTCTCTGCCTGAAAAGCAGCTTTATGCTGTGGCTGACGGCATGGGAGGCCAGGCTGCAGGCGAGGTGGCCAGTTCTCTGCTGGTCGAAGTGCTCCGGGAGGATTTGTCTTCTTTAGACAGGATTGGGGAGGAGGAACTTCTCCGGGCTGTGCTCCACGCTAATGAGCGCATCTTGCAGGAGGCGGAGGCAAATCCTCAAAAAAAGGGCATGGGCACCACGGCTACGGTGCTGAAGATCCTTGATGGCCGTGCCCTGTGGGCACATGTGGGAGATAGCCGCCTCTACCTTTATCGCGGGGGGCATTTGCAGCAGGTTACCTGTGATCACTCTTATGTGGAAAGCTTGGTGAGCCAGGGTAGCCTCACGGAGGAGGAAGCCAGGAAGCACCCGCAGAGGAATATGCTTTTGCGGGCTGTTGGTGTGGAAAGAGGATTAGAGGTGGACACAGGTTCCTTCCCCCTGCAGTGGGGAGACTTCCTGCTGCTGGCCACGGACGGCCTGATGAATATGGTGGAGGATGCTGCCATCGCCGAAGTCCTGGAAGCTGCACGGCAGACGCCTGAACGGTGTGAAGTCCTTGCCAGGGAACTGGTGCAGATGGCTCTGAACGCCGGCGGCACTGACAATGTGACGGTGGTGGCGGTGGTGTATAGCTGATGGAAAGAAGTGCTGTCCAAGGGGAGCGCTCCGTCGGCTTTGGCAGGGCAGGCAGTTTCCTGCTCATGCCTCTGGGCATTTTGCTGGCAGGATTGGGCGTGCTCTGCCTCAAGGGACATGCCATTGGAGCGGCGGGCAAGGTGCTGGAGTCGGCAGTTCTGCCATACCTGCTGGTCTGTCTGGCTGAAGCCCTTATCCTGCAGTTCCTCCTCTGGCGAAAAAAATACGACTTTATCCTGCTGCCGCTGGTGCTGATGTTGTGCAGCGTGGGGCTGGTGGAAATAGCCCGGTTGAAGCCTGAGCTATTGGTGCCACAGCTTAGGTGGCTCTGTGTAGCTCAAGCTGTGCTCCTGATTCTGTTGCGCTTTTGGAAGCAGATTCGGGAAATGCTTTCCTATCCTTATCTGTTGGGACTCACCTGCGTGGTGGTGCTGGGCCTGCCCATGCTCTTTGGCACGGAGATTGGGGGCAGCCGCAACTGGTTGGTTTTTGGCCCTTTTTCCTTGCAGCCTTCGGAGTTTGGGAAAATCTTGATTCTGTTCTTTCTGGCGGCTTATCTTTCCGACCACCGTCATGTGATCTCCCTGCCCAGTATGAGGCTGGGGCCTCTATACCTGCCGCCTTTGCGGTTTATCGCGCCGTTGGTATGCATCTGGGGAGCGGCGGTGCTGATGTTTGTGGTGGAGAAGGATCTGGGCTCAGCTTTGCTGTTCTTCGGCATGGCGGTGCTCATGACCTATATGGCCACTGGCAGCAAGACCTATGTCTTTCTGGCTCTGCTGTTCATCAGCCTGGCGGCCGGTGTGAGTTATCTGGCCTTCGGCCATGTACGGGTGCGCTTCGATATCTGGCTCGATCCCTGGCAAGATCCCAACGGCATGGCCTATCAGGTGGTGCAGTCTCTCTTTTCTTTCGGCACCGGGGGTGTCTGGGGCACGGGGTTCGGCTTTGGGCATCCGGGCTTTATTCCCGAGGTGCATACGGACTTCATCTATGCGGCCATTGGAGAGGAATGGGGGCTCATTGGCTCTTTATCCGTGCTTTTCTGCTATGTGCTGTTGGCCTTCCGGGGCATCAGCATTGCTCTGCAGTGCGAGGAAGATAGGGAACTGATGCTGGCAGCAGGGTGCAGCATGCTGCTCTTGTTGCAGGCCTTTGTCATCATCGCCGGGGTTACCAAGTTCTTGCCCCTGACTGGCATTACCCTGCCCTTCGTAAGCTACGGGGGAAGTTCCTTGGTGTCAGGCTTTATAGAGCTGGGCCTGCTGCTGGCTCTTTCCCGGGGTAAGCAGGAAAGGGGGCAAGGCCGTGGCTGACTGGAAGCTGAAGCGCAATATGCTGCGGGTCATGGCCCTGTTGCTCCTGCTCTGCGGCGTATTGGCGCTGAATGTCATTTATATCTCTGTCTTCAAGGCAGAGGAGGTAGCGGAAAATCCTCTGAATCAGCGCACTGCCGCCTTGCAGCGGGAGATTGTGCGGGGCAGGATTGTGACTGTCGATGGCCAGGTATTGGCTGAGACTGCGACAAATGGCGTGCGAACCTATCCTTGGGGTGAGGCAGCCGCTTACGTCACGGGCTACAACGGCGAAAATATTGGTGGGGCAGGGCTGGAAGCCCATCGCAATCTGGAGCTCATGGGCTTGTCCAAGGATTTTTCCCGCCTGGGGCCAATATCCCATTTGCTGCAGACTGACAGGGGCAATGACCTGGTGACCACCATTGACTCACGGGCTCAGGAGGCGGCTTACGAGGCGCTTTCCGGCAGCCGGGGGGCGGCGGTAGTGCTGGATGCCAGAACCGGGGCCATCCTCGCCATGGTCAGCACCCCTGCTTATGACCCCAATATGGTGGAGGCAGACTGGCAGAGCCTCAAGGCGGCAGAGGAAAGCCCACTGTTGAATCGGGCGGTGCAGGGACTCTATCCTCCCGGCTCCACCATCAAGCCCCTGACTGCAGCATCAGCTCTGGGGGAGGGGGTCACGGATGAGAAAGAGAGTTTCAAATGTACTGGCAGGCTGGAGATGGAGGACGGCTCTTTCATCGGCGAGTATCAAGGTGAGGTGCATGGACAGGTGCATCTGGAAGAGGCTCTGGCCGAGTCCTGCAATGTGGCCTTTGGCAGTCTGGGGTTGCGGCTGGGGGGCAAAAGGCTGGGGAAATACTTCGAGGATTTCGGTTTTTCTCAGGAAATAGGGGGAGAAATCCTCATGGCATCATCCCACCTGCCGAAGTTTGATAATTTGGGGCAAGGGGATTTGGCCCAGACAGCCATAGGGCAGGCCAGCCTTCTGGTCACGCCCATGCACATGGCTCTGATGGCCTCCGCTCTGGCCAACGGTGGCACGGCTATGAGGCCTTATTTAGTGCAGAAGGTCATCAGTCCCAATGGCATCACTTTGGAGAATAACAGGCCGGAGAAATGGCGCAACTGCCTCGATACAAGACTGGCAGCTGTCATTGATGGCTATATGGAACAGGTGGTGCAGCACGGTACTGGTACGGCGGCTGCCGTGAAGGGCATTCGTGTGACTGGCAAGACCGGCACGGCAGAAAATGCTAGCGGGGCAGATCACGCCTGGTTTATCGGTTCCGCCCAGCTGCCAGACAGGACGATTGCCTTTGCCATCATTGTGGAGAACGGCGGCAGCGGTGGCCAGGCAGCGGCGCCCAT
>Ga0310695_10003302_pt1 | contig 32040 bp, 26 predicted proteins | sample RumenRJG_04DNA_FD_203882 | JGI IMG/M metagenome (GOLD analysis project Ga0310695, IMG submission 203882) | Bovine rumen microbial communities from Lethbridge, Alberta, Canada - RJG_04 (v2) (version 2) | ecosystem: Host-associated > Mammals > Digestive system > Stomach > Rumen | place: Canada...
TGGTTCTTATAATACAAAAGGCAGCGGTTCGGCACCGCAAAATCCTCAATATCAAGAACTTTATGTCAGATGGATGCAATACGGACTGTTTTGTCCCGTTTTCCGCAGTCACGGTGCCGATGCTCCGAGAGAGATTTGGCAATTCGGCAAAAAAGGCGAACCCGTTTACGATGCAATTGAAAAAACAATCCGTTTGCGTTATAGGCTGATACCCTATTTTTATTCTTTGGCATGGCAAGCTACAAATCAAAACGGAAGTTATTTAAGAGCATTGTTTTATGATTTTGCCGATGATAAAAACGTTTGGGAAATCTCTGATGAATTTTTGTGCGGTTCTCAAATATTGGCATTACCAATAGTCAAAGCGCAATATACCGAAGAAAAAATCATCAAAACCGATGAAATGTCAGGATGGAACAAACAAAATTCAGAAAACGGCACGTTAGAAAATGTTGATTTTACTAAGGAAAAACAAGTTGTAAAATATTTACCCAAAGGTTGTCAATGGTATAATTTTAATGACAACACCCGTTATCAAGGCGGACAAGAGGTAACGATAAAATCAACTTTAAACGAAGTTCCGATGTTTATAAAAGCAGGTTCTATTTTACCGTTAGCACCTGAAATGCAATATGTTAATGAGAAACCATGGGATGATTTAGAAATACGCATTTATCCTGGAGCAAACGGTGCTTTCACTCTTTATGAAGACCAAGGTGACGGATACGATTACGAAAACGGAGCGTATTCAACGATAACATTTACTTGGAACGACAAGAGTAAAACTCTTACAATCGGCAAACGTTCCGGTAATTTTCCGGGAATGATTTCTTCAAGGAAATTCACGATCAAAACGCCTGAAGGAAAACTCAAAACCGTAAATTATAGTGGAAACGAAATAAAAGTAAAAATGTAACAAAGGCTAAACCGATTTTGAATAGATACAAAAAATTTGTGTAATTTCTTCTCTAACGAGCAGAAATTACACAAATTCAATATTTTGAAAAAAAATTATTTTCCAAGAAAACCTTTTGCGATGTTTACGATATTCAAAACATCATTAAGATTGCCTTTTTGGTCATTTGAAAGATTGGACGAAGATGCCCCCGTAAGCATATCTTTTATGATTGAAGCCTTCGAGGTTAATTGTCCTAACAAATCGCTGTTAGATGCCTCTTGTTGCGGTTGCTGTTGAGAAGAACCACCTAAAAGTCCACCTAACGCACCGGAAGAAATTGCACTGCCGAGGATAGAACCTAAAGCCGAACCCGAAGAACTTTGTCCACTCTGTTGATTATTGTTAGAGCCGCCACCTAAAAGACTACCTAACGCACCGGAAGAAATTGCACTACCGAGAATAGAGCCTAAAGCCGAACCCGAAGAATTTTGTTGCTGCGAGCCGCCGCCTAAAAAACTGCCGGCAATCTGTGTCAAAGCTGACAAATCTATACCACTTGAAGCAACTGAGGTTGAGGGATTTTTTATAACGCCTTCCGCTAAAGCAAGCACCTGTTTAATTATAGATTGAATATCCATTTTGTGTTGAATTAATAGGTTATTAAAATATTGATTTTTTATGCCTTAAATGTAATTCAATATTTCGTTTTATGCAAATTTTTTTTGAAGTTTTTTTATTTCAAATTGTTGATACAAGACAAAAAAGCACAAACCGAAACACCTGCCGTTTCGGTTCTAAGCCTTGTATTTCCGAGTGTTACCGCCTGAAAACCATGCTTTTGTGCCAAAATAATTTCCTCAGGAGAAAAATCCCCTTCAGGACCGATTAAGGTTACAATTTTCTGATTTTTTTCAACGCAATCACCGAAAAAAACACGTTCCATACCGCTTTCACAATGAGCAATAAGTTTTTTGTCGGCATCAACATTTTCAACGAAATCAGAAAAAGATGTCATCGGGTTCAAAATCGGCAATATAGTGTTTCCGCTTTGTTTTACGGCTGAAATCACGATTTTTGAAAGTCTTTCATCCTTAATTACTTTGCGCTCGCTGTGAGCGCAAAGTAAAGGCGTTATTTCATCAATTCCAAATTCAACCGCTTTTTCGATAAACCACTCAAAACGATCCATATTTTTTGTCGGAGCAATAGCAACATGATTGAAATAATTCCGACAAAACGCATTTTCGTTTTTCTCCACGATTTTAACAGAAACGTTTTTTTTATGACATTCCGTAATCTGTGCCGTATACATTGCTCCGAAACCGTCTATCAAAGTGATTTCGTCTGAGGTCTTCAATCTCAAAACTCTTGAACAATGTTCCGCTTCTTCTTCGTCCAAAAAAACAACCTGCCCTTCTTGAGCATTTTTCGCATCAGGACAATAAAATATATGAAGATTTTCTTTCATTTTCTTTTTCTCCGCTAATAAAATTTATTCATCAATAAAATCCGGCTCGTCATCATCTTTATCCTCTGTCTGAGGTTGCTCTTCAGGCTGAGGTTGCTCTTCAGGCTGAGATTGTTCTTCCGGTTGAGATTGCTCCTCTGTTTGAGGTTGTTCTTCTGTTTGAGGTGTCGTCTCGTCCTCCTGCTCAAAATCAGGTTCGTCCTCATGAGTTACATTATCACCACCCTCTGGCTGTGAATTCTCTTGATTTTCTGGATTTTCTTGATTCTCGGGATTCTCAGGATTTTCTTGATTTTCGGGATTGTTATCAGCATCTTGCTCCTTGTTGATGTTCTGTCTGTCCTCAACCTTAGACGGCTCCTCTACAACTGCACTCGTAAACGAACGCAAAAATTTATTTTTAGAGGCGTCATTACCGATAACATACTGATATTCAGAATCTTTAAGTTTTACAATACGATCTTTTTCCTTGGTAGAATTAATCTTGTCGTTGAACTCTTCTGATGATGAAAAACAGTACAAAAATCCCGCACTATAATTAAAATAGTACCATTTGCCTTTTTCGGGCTCAAGATAAACCGTAATCTGATCGCCTTTCTTACGGTTGTAAATTATCTCAATATAACCAGAAACATAACGGTTAATCTGTTTATCACCGATATTAAGAACACCGATTCTTCCCGTTGAACGGTATGAATTTGAAATCGTATCATAACGGAAAGTAACGTCGGCAAAACCGAATGTTTTTTTCAAGGCTTCAGGCATTTTGGAAATCTCACCCGTCGAAATATAATCCTTCATCATCGCATTCAAAGTATCCGTTCCGCACAAAAACTGAAGTTTCCTCTGAATAGATTTTTTGTTAAGATATAACGGTTTCATACCGTCAGTCTCAGCAATGTCCTCAGCCATGAGTTTTACAGCGTCTTGACGGACAACAAGATTCAATGTCATCGAAGAGTTTAATGTTACTTTGTTAATATCCCTTTGATGATACATCGAACCTCTCAAAACAAGACTCAAGGGTTGAATATTAATATTCGGAGTGATTTCGCCCTCACCGTAAATATCGCAAAGGTTTTTATAAAGTGCAATATAATTTTCAGTCAAAGTAGAATCCGCAAGCCTTCTTGAAGAGGCAATCTGATAAATACTTCCGCTGATAGAATAACTCAAACCTTTGTTAGCCGCCAAAACGCCGAAGTCCCTGTTATTAACTTTTCGTCCCATAAAAATGGAATAAACCCTACTCGTCTCCTCGTTATAAAAGAATCCCGTATAAAGTCTGACCTTTGCCGTATCCATCACACGGTCTGAAATCGGGAAGACAATATGCTCGGAATTAAGAACTCCTTCAAATTTAAACGGCATCACGGCACTATCACATTCTTGTTTAATATAAGCATAACCGTTGAATTTAATACCCGGAGTATTACCCATAAAAGAATATTTACCCGCAAACATATACTGAGGCGAAAGCATAAAACGATCTTGCGCCGGAACAGAACCGATACCAAAAGAAACCCTTATTTTCGGAGCATCAGCAGCCGTATCCGCTTTAATTCTACGGATTTCAACAGAGTCAATATTCAAATACGAAATTTCTTGATACTCGTCTTTGTACTCATATTGTCCGCCGAGTGCTTTATAATAGTATTTGTCCCTAATTTTAACAGTTGTATTGATAATTTTGTGCAAAAGCGTATCTAATTTGCAGGTTATCAACGCATTGTTAAATCTATCAATAAGGCCGTTTTTGCGAATAGTGATTATACCCGAAGGGTCAATTTTGGAATCCACAATTTCAATAACGCCGGGGTCATGGACGTTGATAACTGCCTCTTCGTTTTTGTACGAAGAAGATACAGCATTATAAACCATCGTATCTTTATCAGAGGTCATTTCAACACCCGTTAAGACAGGTTTGTCGCCCTGACCGTTATAAGCCATGCGCAAAATTCCCAATTCTTCTTTGTCGTCAGTAATTTGTTTTTCGTCATAATTGCGCAACGTATTACCGAACTCATAAAAATTGTTAGCAAGGTTGCACGAGAAGAAATCAGTTTTCTGACGGTATTTATGCTGCGGAAAAACTACCAACGCCGAAGAATCTCCCGTTGTAACAAACTGAGCATATTGTGCGTCCAAATCGTATTTCGCATTGAATCTATCCGTATAAAAATGCCCCGTACTATCGCCCGGAGATTTTTCGTCAAAATTGCACAAAGAAGCACTGTCAGCATCAAAAGTGGAATTTCTCAGAGTAAATTTATCGGAAAACAATCCCGTATTATTATAAAGCAATTCGCCTTGGGCATGCATATTTTTAGGCGTTAAATCTATTTTGCCGTTAAAAAGAGCTTTTCTATCAAAAACCCTCAAAGTCGTATCTTTGGTTAAAGCCGAAAAAACGTCCTTTTCAGGCATCCAATAAATCATAGCAGAATCCGAATAAACACTCGGATATTCACTATGCACATTCGGAGTTGAAGAAACCTCATCTCTTGTAACACCTTTAATATCAACCAAATAACAAATTCCCACAACGGAATCGGGGAAGAAACTGAATTGTTTTGCCCGAGAAATAGCCGTTAAATAACGAATTTCACCATCGCCGCTAAGACCGCTGGCGTTAAGTGTTACGGTATTATGATAACTGCCTTTGCCCGAAAACAAGTCCATACCGCCATCAGGTGTCGGCAGGACGAATCCTAACGAAAGGTCAGGCTGAACGTTCAAAGTTACCTCCAAATCAGGGAAAATACCCGAAACAAATTTTCCTTTAGCTTTCACACCGTTCAATTCGATAAAGTTCATGCTGTCCAATTTAAAAGGATAAACAATCATGTGAAATTTATCCCTATCGTATTTTTCCGAAGTCAATTTGTCGTAATAAACATACGAAGTATCGGTGGTTGTAAGACTCGGATATACATTATTTTCATTAACACCGGACTTATTGTTGAAAGCATCAATCTGCAAAACTCCGACTATGGTTTCAAACACTGAACGGACGGAATCTATTTTACGATGTTTTCCGTCAGGAGTTTTTCCAACCGTGAGGACGGACATTGAGTCGGCTTTAGGAATTTTAATATTGAAAGAGTCGTAATTAAACTGAAAATCACGACCGTAAAAATCAACCAAACCCGCTTGAATTTTTCCGTTGAATGTCATATCGCAATTCTCATGAACGACAAGCACGCTGTCGGAAATGATTTTCACCTTTCTTGATTTTGAAAGGTCAAAAGGACGAACATGATAAATATAAAGATCGTTATTATTGAGATTGATAATTCCGTTAACATAGTTTTTAACAATAGACTGAGTGTTTTCAATCAACTCCATGAGTTCGTCGTTTTGTGCTTTGTCCTGACTTTGTAGCTTTGAATCTTTTTTCGGTTTCGGTTTTGAATTGATAATAATATTATCATAGTCTTTGTCCTCACCGTGAATATTTGCATCAAAGTTAGGATTTTTTCTAATAATAGCTTTTAAACTGTCGCTTTTGCGGTTGTGAGAATTAATCCAATCCCAAAACTTTTGCGTAAAATTATAAAGTGTACGCTCCGAAATGTCATATTCCAAAAAGTCCTTATACGCCAATTTCAAAAGCATTTGATGAACTTGAACCTCTGTTAAAATAAGTTTGTATTTAGCATTAACATATTGCTGAATCTCCCTTGAGGTATATTGAGAACGGGCATCGCCGTAAAAAAGATTTCTTAAAATAACCAGCCAGTTAGTGTTTTCCGGCCCTTGAAACTCGTTCCATTCTGCATGAGAAAAATAATCCTTGGATTTAAACGTGGCATAATTATTAGGCGCGGCAGGACGCGTTGCGAAATAAATCACCGTATCGTTGAGTTTCCATTCCAACTGATTAGCATCAATATAAAGATTGTGATAATCATCAACAAATTCGGCAACCTCCGACTCGTTAGTACCTCTAAAAAGTATTAACTGCTGGGTCTTAGAATTATATTTTAATTTCAAACCGATGTGCGTTATTCTAACGCCTGACTGACCGTTATTAATTTCGATTTTAGCTTTTTGGCTGTCAAGTTTATCAAGACCGAAAACAAATGCACGAGAGGAGGCCGTAATAAAAGGTTTACCGTCACGCTTGAAAACAATTTGCGAATACGAAGTTCCCAAACTGTCAGAAACCATACCTGAAAATATCACACCGTTTTGAGCATAACCGCCGACATAGTCGATACCGTCGGCAAGATTTTCGATTTTAATATCGGTTGCATAACTTTTAAACTGAGGATAACGAGCTTTTTCGCCCGTGCCGTTAAGAACGACTTTGTCTTCAAAATGTCCTTTTAGTCCTTTTTGAAAATATTTTCGATTATAAAACGTTACATTTTCTACCGAATATTGAGGACTGCGGGTATCTATCACATATTCAGGAAGTTCAGCATAAATACTATCGGGAGAAAGGTTGCCTCGGCGAAAATCAACTTTACCGTTTTTACCTTTCCATTCGTGCGTAGAAGGCGTATAAACGCCTGATGTAGAATAAATTACAAGAGAAGTATCGTTTTTCATACGACAACGGATGTCGGTGTTTTGACATTCCACCGTCAAAAGGTCTTCGTCTGCGCCGTATAAATCAGGAGTAACCTTCAAAATATATGAGGAGGACGAAAGATACCAATTTTTTGAAGCAGCATATTCCAAACTATTGTAAAGCAAAAGGTTAACAGTAAAATTCATAATCTCATTCAATCGAATAAGAGGAACATTCCTGCCGATTAAATGCATAATATAATCGTGCCAAACTTTAAATTGTCCGGTCTGATTTTTATCCCAAAACGCATTAAAAATTCTTATCACTGTCAGCATGTGCGTAGTAGGATTGGCACGTTTGGCGGCGTAAGAATTCATTAGGTTGACTATTTGCTCAACATATTCGCCCGAAATTACATTTTTTTCTAACTTTTCGGTAAACTTCCTTACTTCCGCCTTCAATTCTTTATTAAGGGTAGTTTTGATACCCATATAACTTTCCACCTGTTTTGGAAAATCCGAAGAAACAGAAAACAAAACTTTTTCTTCTTGTGCAAAAGATTCTTTTTCAACGGCTAAAACAAAAAATACCGCTAAAAATATCATTAGAATTTTCTTCATAACCGGCACGTTTTTTTAGATTTTTTATAAAACAAAAAACGGCTGACTGCGATAAATTAAGTATTTCACGCTGTCAGCCGCCAATATTTAAAAACTTTTAATTCCCTTAACGGGCATCAATAATTTTTCCGAAATCGTCGGCTTTAAGGGCTGCACCACCGATAAGACCGCCGTCTACGTCCTTTTTAGCGAAAATTTCCGCTGCGTTAGATGCTTTGCAGCTACCGCCGTAAAGGATAGTTGTGTTTTGAGCAACTTCGTCACCGAAATTAGCAGCAACTTCCTTACGGATAAATTCGTGAATTTCTTGTGCTTGTTCAGGAGATGCTGTAAGACCAGTTCCGATAGCCCATACAGGTTCGTAAGCGATGATGATTTTTGAGAATTCCTCTTTTGTAAGAGTGAAAACCGTATCAACCAACTGTGCTTTTACAACGTTGAAATAAAGGCTCTGACCAGCTTCTCTTTGATCTTTGGTTTCGCCTACGCAGAAAATTACGTCAAGACCTTCTTCCAAAGCGAGTTTTATTTTTTTGAGAAGGATTTCAGAGTTTTCTTTGAAATACTGTCTGCGCTCAGAGTGTCCGAGAATTACGGCTTTAACGCCCAAACCTTTAAGCATAGATGCTGAAACCTCACCGGTATAAGCACCGTTTTTGGTTGCTGCACAATCCTGAGCAGCGAGAATTACTTTGTCAGCGTTGATAACTTGAGCTACGGGAGCAAGATGCGTAAAAGGCGGAGCAATTACGATTTGTTTGCCGGCGGGCAAATTTTTTTGTTCAGCGTATGCGCTTACTTTTTTTGCTAATTCTACACCTTCTGCAACGGAAGTATTCATTTTCCAGTTGCCTGCTACTATTAATTTTCTCATTGTTTTTTTAATTAGAAATTATATTTTTTTTTAAAATAATCAAATTCTTAACTGCCAAGTTGATAATTTATCTTATCAAGTTGCCTAAAATATTCTTCTTTTTCAGAAACTTCCTTTGCGATGGAGTCCATCGTAAGATGAGCCATATCATAATCACCTGCTACAATAGAAGCGGCTTCTCTTTCGGAGGCAGCCTCAATTTTGCTTTTGTGAGCCTGAAGTTTGTTCATCATCTTTTCGTGTTGTTTTACGGCTTTAATTTTATTTTTAAGTTCCGTATATTCCAACTCCTGCTTGTCAAAAACATCAATACGGGATTTGTAACCTTCGATTTTTTGAGCATAATCCTTGACAATGCCGTCACATTTTTCCATAGTTTCAAAACTAAGAGAGGTTCCGTATTTTTCACGAATTTCATTGTAATTATCAAGCAAAGCATCTTTCTGATAATTAGCACCTACTTTTTCGTATTCCTGATGATAAGCAGTAAAAATTGCATCGTTGCTCCAAGCAGTAAGTCTGCGAATTTCACTCTCCGCCTTAAACTTGTTTTGTCTTGCGCCGGAAATCGCTTGATTGATTTTCATCTCCACCGAAAGATTACCGTCTTGACCCGAGACAATATTTCCTTGACTGCCTGCATCTATTAATTTCGTGGCAAAAAGGGTTGCCAACATTATTACAGCACCCGATACCAAAGATATAACTCCCATGATACCGTGTCCAGAAATGAGGAGAATTACACCTAAAACAGCCGCAATTCCTCCTAATCCGTAAAATATTTTTGACATATTCCGCTCTATTAATTATGTTAAAGGATATGCAAAGATATATATTTTTTTTTTCTCTGCATAAAAAACTTTATTCAATTAACGTTATTTTCAAAATTTTTTTTGTTTTGTCCGTTACCCTAAAATAATTAGAGGCTCTAAGACCGATTACCCAAATGATTTTTTCGCCCGAACGTAAAACTCTAACCCTCTGTTTTTCAACAAGATTAAGCTTTTTATCGGTTAATAAATCGCTGATTTTCTTTTTTCCCTTTGCCCCGAATGGCAAAAAAACATCTCCGCTGTGCCATGAAGAAATTTTCAACGGAAAAACCACTTCGTTAAAATCATAATAAACAGTTTTAACATCTCGTTGAGGCGAAAAATCCTTGTTTTCGATAATCGTAAACTCCAAATTCGATGCCTTTTCAACCCCTCCCGAAATAACATCAGAGATTGTAATTTCGATTTGAGAATCAATGCTTTGAGGTTTTAATTCACTAATTATCAACTCTTTACGATCCTTCAAGATTTGATATCCCGAAGAATAAAAAAGTTTTCCGCTTTGAGAGGAAAGCGAAAGGAAAATTTCATCGGTTTGGGTTCTGTTGAAACCGTAAGCAGAACAAATTTCAAAAAGTAAAATTTCAGGCGCACAAAATTTTTCAATATCCGGAATATTAATTTTCAAAAATCCGTCTTCCTTTTTGATAATTTTTTCACGCTGAAAAGAAACCGCATTTTCATAAATTTTTTCCGCCCCCGAAAGGAATTTCATCGTTAAAGCCACATTATTTTTGAAAGAGGGATTAATCGTTTCAAAAAGCGGAATTATCTGATTCCTGATTTTGTTACGGGTATAATCGTTTTCAAAATTGGTTTTATCGGTTCTAAAGCTAAGTCCTTGTTTTTCAATATAATCCATAATTTCATAACGGGAAAAACAAAGCAATGGTCTTATAATTTTACCGTTTTTAACACGTATTCCTGTCAAACCCTTCAGACCCGCACCACGGGTAAGATTGAGCAAAAAAGTTTCAACGGCATCGCCGCCGTGATGAGCAACGGCAATATAAGGAATTTTTTTTTCTAAAGAAATTTCTTCAAATTTAGAATATCTGAAATCCCTTGCCGCCATTTCGATAGAAAGTTTATTTTTACGTGCATATTCCTTAGTATCAACACTATAAAACGAACCATGCACAGAATATTTTTCGCAAAGATTTTTTACAAATTCCATATCCGCAACAGAATCTTCTCCGCGCAGATTAAAATTGACATGGCAAATCTCAAAACGTATTTTTGCCCTAAAAAACAAATCCGCCATTACCACAGAATCAGGCCCACCGCTGACTCCAAGCAAAACCGTATCATTTTTTATATCAAACAATTGATTATCAGAAATAAACTGCAAAAATTTTTTCAACATTTTATATCCAACTTTTTAGATATTTTTTCCTTTATTTTTTCATCAATCCATATTTTTTTACAAAGGTAACAGATTGATTTGAGATTTCAAAATCCTTAAAAAAAATTACCCACCGCAATTTGCACACATTTTCGGACGATGTTTCTCATTAAACTCGATAGCCGTTAAGATTTTTAAAGTGTTCTCAGACAAAAGAATCTCTTTTAAATCATTGTCTTTCAAATTACCGAGCCTAAAATCAGCATCTTTGTCATAACAACAAACTACGACAAAAGAATCTATCGTAATAACCGCAGAATTCAAAATCCGATTACAAAAACCGACTTTCTTTTTCAAACGGTTCTGTTCATCATAACGCGAAAATTTATCAATTGAGGTTTTAAAAACTTGAAAATCCTCTGATTTCTCAATCTGCATAGTCTTAAAATAAAACTTGTCAGCACCTAAAGAAAAAGCAAAACGTTTGATATTTTTTAACTCGTTTTCATTAATTCTATTGACAATAGTCTGAACCTCAATCACGGGCGTAAGTTTTTTCAAACGTTTTTTCGCCGCTGAAAGTTCTTTTATCGCTGTTATAACTTTTTCTAAATCACCGCCTTTACGATAAGCAGAATAATTTTCTTGAGTATTGCCGTCAAACGAGATAATTATCTTATCAAGACCGGAAAGAACAGTTTTTTCTGCCACCTCTTTATTAATAAAGTGTCCGTTAGTGGAAGTCGCGGTAAAAATTTTCTTTTTATCAGCATATTCCGCCATTTTCAAAAAATCCTTATTCAAAAACGGTTCGCCCTGAAAATACAAAAAACAATTCAATGCAAAGGGTGCTATTTTATCCGATACCGTCATAAAATCTTCATAACTCATAACACCTTTTTTACGCTTTAAAAGCCCTAAACCCGATGCACATTCCCTACAATTGAGATTGCAAAGATTGGTCGGTTCTATCGAATAAGACCAAGGCATACCACTGATTCTCAGTTTTCTAAACATTTTTGATAACAAAATCGAAAAAAATCTCTTGAAAAAATTAATGATTTTGCCCAAAGTCATTTTCCGCATTATGAGATAATACTCAATCATAATTAATATTAAAATTCTGTTTAAATTTGCAAAATAAATACTTTTTATTCAAACTAACTTTATATATTTGCGGGAATTTTTAGAAAAAAAACGTGTATCCGCTTTTAGACAATATAAACAATCCGTCCGATTTAAAAAAATTGTCCAAAGACCGTCTGCCTGAACTCTGCAACGAATTAAGACAATTTATAATCGAGGTTATCAGCCGTCATCCGGGGCATTTTGCCGCTACACTGGGTGTCGTTGAACTTACTGTAGCGTTACATTATGTTTATAATACGCCTTACGATCAGATTGTTTTTGACGTAGGACATCAGGCGTATGCCCACAAAATTCTCACGGGCAGAAAACAAATGTTTGAAACATTGCGTTCTTTTCACGGTCTGAGTCCCTTTCCTAATAGGGACGAAAGCGAATACGATGCTTTTACCGTCGGACACGCTTCCACTTCAATAAGCGCAGCCCTCGGTTTGGCTGTGGCTGCTAAACTCTTAAAAAGAGAAGATCAGCACGTTATATCTGTCATCGGCGACGGTTCGATGACAGGCGGTATGGCTTTTGAAGGGCTTAACAATGCCGGAATTCAAAAGTCGAATTTACTTGTAATCCTAAACGACAATCACATTGCAATCGACCCTAATCAAGGCGCATTAAACAATTATCTTTTGGACATAACAACTTCCAAAACTTACAACAGAGTGAAAAACGATGTTTGGAACGTTTTGGGAAAATTCAACAGATTGGTGCCTTCCACAAGGGATTTTTTGGTAAAGGTAGAAAACGGTATCAAATATATCGTCATGAAACGTTCCAACCTTTTTTCTGGTTTCGGATTCAGATATTTCGGACCTGTGGATGGCCATGACGTGGTTCATCTTTCGGAAATTTTAACGGAGATGAAAAACATCAAAGGTCCTAAACTTCTGCACGTTATCACCAAAAAAGGCAAAGGTTACAAATTCGCTGAAGAAAATCAGACAAAATGGCACGCCACAAGTTCCGCTTTTAACATCGAGACGGGTCAAAAGCTTGACAATTCGCCGCAACAAAATGAAATTTTAGGACCGAAATTTCAAGACGTTTTCGGAAAAACACTTTTAACATTAGCCGAGCAAGATTCTAAAATCGTAGGAGTTACGCCCGCTATGCCTTCGGGTTGTTCGATGAACATAATGGCAGAAAAATTTCACGACAGAGTTTTTGACGTAGGAATTGCCGAAGAACACGCCGTAACATTTTCAGCGGGAATGGCTGCTCAAGGGTTAATCCCGTTTTGCAACATTTATTCGACCTTCATGCAACGCTCTTACGATCAGATAATTCACGATGTTTGTTTACCGCGTCTGCCCGTAATTCTGTGCCTCGACCGTGCAGGATTGGTCGGTGCTGACGGAGCAACGCATCAAGGAGCATTTGATATTTCATATTTAAGACATATTCCTAATTTAATCGTCTCAGCACCGATGGATGAAGAAGATTTAAGAAATTTGATGTTTACTGCCTACAAAGCCGGTAAACCTTTCTCAATCCGTTATCCAAGAGGCAACGGTCATAATCCTGATTGGGAAAAACCGTTTCAAGAATTAAAAATCGGAAAAGGCAGACAAATCTCTGAAGGTGAAAATATTGCAATAGTTTCAATCGGAACGGCCGGATATGAAGTAAAATGCGCGTTAAAGGAGTTGAAAAACGAAAATATTTTTCCCGCACATTACGATATGCGTTTTATAAAACCGCTTGATACTGAACTGTTAGATAAGATTTTTCAAAAGTTTAATAAAATAATTACCGTTGAAGATAATTGTCTTCAAGGCGGTTTTGGTTCGGCAATTTTAGAATATGCCGCTGATAATTTTTATCATGCAAAAATTAAGCGTTTAGGTATTCCTGACAAGTTTATCGAACACGGAACTCAACAAGATTTATACAGAGTTTGCGGTTTTGATCAAAAAAGTATCGCAAAAACAGTAAGAGAAATGTTGTCGCTTTAAGTATTTTTTAGGAAAAATTAAAAAAAAATTTAAGTTACATTCGCTTTTAAGTAAATGTTTTACACTACTTTTGCAACGTAGTAGAAAAAAAATAAAAAAACAACAAAGCTGATATGAAAAAGTTTTTAATGATTGCGACAATGGCGTTTGCCGGTTTGAATGCAAGCGCACAAAATGACGGCTGCGCCGTTAACTATTCGATTTATAAGGAATTCCTCAATGTAGAATCCTATCACAATGCAGTAAACATGTACAGACAAGTTTTCAACGATTGTCCTTCTTTTAGCAAGACTGTTTACGTAGACGGTGTTAAAATTTACAAAGGCCTCATTGGAGGAACTCAAGACAAAAACCTTATAAATGCGTACGTCGATACCATTAAAATCATTTACAATCAGAGAATTGCAAACTACGGAGAAGAGGCTTCGGTTTTGAGCCGTATGGCATACGATGTACAGAAATTCCGTAAAAGCGATACAGCTTATCTCGAGGCTTATCACATTTACGCTAAATCTATTGCCCTAAGCGGCGAAAATGCTGAAATAAGCACAGTTTCTGCATATTTCCAATTGGCAGCCAACCTTTATGCTAAAAAAGCTATTTCCTCTGAAGAACTTTTCAACGCATTGGTTCCCAATATTTTGAATATCAGAAAAAATTACGAAAACGGTGATGATAAATACAAAGAGCAAGCCGACAAAGTGTTGAGTTCAATCAACAAAAATCTTTCGCGTTTCAACAATTATCAAGCTGATTTTGACAAACTTTTTGACGCGAAATACACTTTACCAGCATCAATAGAAGAGGTTGCAAATTTAAGCAAAGTAATGTCTGACGTTAATTGCGAAGGCAGCAAACTCTACGCAGAAACAGCTGAAAAACTTTACAAAGAAAATCCCGGTACTGAAGCCGCAATTGCTATTGCCCGTTACAACAAGAAAAACCAGCAATACGACAAAGCTGCCGAATATTATGCCGAGGCTTTGAACTCTGAAACTGATTCTAAAAAAAGGTCAAACTACCTTTACGAGGCTGCTTTGGTAGCCAATTATCAGAAAAAATATACTCAAGCAATAGGTTTTGCTAAAAAGTCTTTGGAACTCAATTCCGAAAACGCAGCACCTTATATGTTAATCGGTGCAATTTACGGCTCTAACGCAGGTATGTACGCAAGCGATGAGTTCATGCGCAGAGAAATTTACTGGGTGGCAGCCGATTACATCAGCAAAGCTAAAAGAATGGATTCCTCATTGGAAGAGCAGGCAAACGCACTCTTAAAAAAATATACCGTTCTGTTTCCGGGCAAAGAAGATGCTTTCATGCACTCTGTAAAACCCGGTGATGTGGTAACCCTCAAACTCGTAGAAAACGAGACCACAACGGCAAGATTTTAATGTAGGGGAAAATTTTTGAAAAAAAGTACGAAAAAAATTTGGTCGAAATAAAAAAGTGATTTAAATTTGCTTTTGAGAAATAGTTAAAAACCGCAGTGATTGCGTAATTTTTTCTCCCGAGTTTTTTTTCAAGACCCGGATAAAGACTAAAATTGTTTTCATATCTTGTTTGATTTTAAGTGTTATTTTTTTTGAAAAAAGTCCGGCGTGTTATTTTTTAACCGGACTTTTTTGTTATTAATGAACAAAAACGTTTGTCTATGTATACAGAAAAAGATATAAAGTATTTCGCTGAGCGCGGAATTAAGGTTGAGGAAATCGACCGTCAGTTGAATTTTTACAAGACAGGTTTTCCGTTTTTGGAATTAGTCCGTCCTGCTACGCCTAACGATGGTATCAGGTGTTTGACAGAGGAGGAAATCAACAAATTTTCTCAAAAATATTCCAATGAAGCGGAAAATATCAGTATTGTAAAATTTGTTCCTGCTTCAGGAGCGGCATCAAGAATGTTTAAAGATTTATTTGTTTTTGTTTCCGAATACAACGGTTCGCAGGAGCAAAAACAAAAATTCAACGATGTCAACTCCCCGGCACGCAGATTTGTGGACAATATCGACAGATTTGCTTTTTATGACAATTTGCAAAAAATTGTTTACGGCAAATACGGTATGTCGGTAAAAGAAATGCTTCAGGCTCACAAACCTAAAGAGCTCGTGGAAAGTGTTATATCAAAAGACGGTCTTAATTACGGCAACCTTCCTAAAGGTCTTATCGAATTTCACCGTTACAAAAACACGTCCCGAACTCCCGTAGAAGAACATATTGCTGAAGGCATTATGTACGCTAAATCAGGCAAAAACGTAAGAATTCATTTTACGGTATCGCCCGAACATTTGGGTTTCTTTTCGACATTCGTAGAAAAGGCAAGAGTATTTTTTGAAGAGAAATACAATTGCAAACTTGACATAAATTTTTCAACACAGAAACCTTTTACGGATACGATAGCTGTTGATGACAACAACGAAATTTTCCGCGACGAAAACGGCACTCCGCTTTTCCGCCCCGCAGGACACGGCTCTCTGATTGAAAATCTTAATGACATCGACTCTCGTTTGGTTTTCATTAAAACCATCGACAACGTAGTTCCCGATTCAAGAAAAGAGGCTACGGTAAAATATAAAACAGCTTTGGCGGGTTATCTTCTTAAAACAAAAGAAAACATCGCCGATTATATAAAAATTCTCGAAAACAACCCCTCTCAACAACAGTTGGACGAGGCATACGTTTTTGTCAGCAAAAAACTTTGCGTGGAATTTCCTGAAAGTTTTCTCAACCTTCCTGACAAGGAAAAAGCAGAGAAACTTTTAGCAAAACTCAAACGCCCGCTCAGAATTTGCGGCATGGTCAAAAACGAAGGCGAACCCGGCGGCGGTCCTTTTTGGGCTAAAAATAGCGACGGAACAACTTCACTGCAAATCGTTGAAAGTTCTCAAATCGATTCCAAAGATCCTCAAAGTCAGGCAATCGTAAAGAAATCAACTCATTTCAACCCCGTTGATTTGGTTTGCGATTTAACGGACTGCGAAGGCAAGAAATACGATTTAAGGAAATTCACCGATCCTATGACAGGTTTTATTTCACACAAATCGAAAAACGGCAGAAATCTAAAATCAATCGAACGCCCCGGACTTTGGAACGGCGCAATGTCAGACTGGAACACAATTTTCGTAGAAGTGCCGATTGAAACATTTTCTCCCGTTAAAACGGTTCTTGACCTTTTGAGAGAACAACATCAAAATTAGTCTTTTGTTTTTCAAGGGGCTCTTGTTGGTATTGCATTAATCAAAAAACATATCATACAACAAGAGTCCTTTACTTTAAATAAAAAAAATTCCTTTTTGATTGCAAAACAAATGTCGTTAGTTTTAAAAAACGGAACTTATATCAATTATTCCACATTGGAATTTGTAAAAAAAGACGTTGTTGTCTACGAAGACAGACAAGCGTTAGCTTTTTATGATTACGGTACATACACTCCTGAAGTCGGAGATGTTGTAGCTGATTGTTCGGGGAAATATATAATGCACTCGTTTGCTGATGCTTATATGCGACCCGGATTATCTTTAGCCGCTAATGCAAAAGTTTTTACAAAAAAAGAATCAACATATTTCCGTTATGTCAGCGACGTGCTTTGGAATATTGACAAGTTTATAGACAAAGATTTAGTCTATGCCTCAGCACTTTACGCCGCAATAAATGCCGCACGCAGCGGAACGACATTTGCTATATGCAGAAACGAAAGTTCCAAATTTATTGAAGGCTCTTTAGCCGTAACGGCAAAAGCCTTTGCTGAAGTAGGAATCAGCACGCTTCAAAGTTATGCCGCTTGCGAGGCAGGCGGTTATGCCCAAGCAGAAAAAGCTGTCCGCGAAAACACAGATTATTTAGCCTCTAATCAAGGGCTTATGGGCATTGCAGCATCGTATCTTGCAAGCCGTGAACTTTTTGAAACGGTTGCAAAAACCTGCCGCGAAAAAAATATCGGCGTTCTCATAAATGCCGCTGAAGACGAAATCGATCAAATCAATACGATGAGAGACCAACGTAGAACCGTTATTTTAAGGCTTTACGAATCAGGTCTTATGGATTATAAATCCACGGTTTTAACAAATGCTAATTACATCAGCGATGATGAACGCAGTTATATAAAAAACAAACCGGCTTGGATAACACACAATCCGATAGGTAATTTCAGACGAGCCGTAAAACCTTTCAATTCTATTTGGCTTGATGACAACATCATGTTCGGATCGGATTTTTCAGGCGCATCAATGCCGGAAAATATGTCGCACGCATATTTCGAGGCAATCAACAAAGACAATGAAATCTCACTAAAAACGGCGTTCCAAAGGCTTAATGCCGTACACCGTTATACTCAAATAAACGGCTTTGACGGCGACGGTGAAAACAATTTAATCGTTTTTGAAAATAATTCACCGTTCGAGCTTGATAGCAACAATTTTATTAAACATTTGATTTATAACAGAAACATCTCTGATATCAAACTCGTAATCGCAAAAGGCAAAATCATCGCTAAAAACGGTCACGCAACTTTGATTGACGAAAAACAAGCTCTCAAATTTATTTCAGAACAAGCACAACGAATAAAATGTTAGCTTGAAAAAAACAGAATAAGAAGTATTTATGAAAAACTTTTTCTCCAAAATATTATCGGGATTTTATTACTTGATAACTGCCGTGAGAAATTTTCTTTACGATAACAAAGTTTTAAAATCCCATGAATTTTCCTCGCCCGTAATATCCGTTGGTAACATCACGGTCGGCGGAACGGGCAAAACTCCGCACACAGAGTATATTGTTAATTTACTAAAAGACAAATTTAATATAACAATTCTGAGCCGGGGTTACAAACGCAAAACCAAAGGCTACATTCAGGCAAACAAAAATTCAACCGTTGCCGAAATCGGAGACGAACCAAAACAAATGACTCAAAAATTTTTAGGAAAAGCATTTGTTGCCGTTTGCGAAGACAGAATAAAAGGAATTAATAAAATACTTAACAAAAACATTGATAATCAATTAATAGTGCTTGACGATGCGTTTCAGCACAGAAGCGTTGTGCCGCTTGTAAACATTCTGCTTACCGATTATAACAGACCTCTGTACGAAGATCATCTCCTCCCCTACGGACAGCTCAGAGAATCATCTAAAAATATCTCAAGAGCTCATATTATAATCGTTACAAAATGTCCTGATGATTTGAAACCGATTGAAAGAAATATTATCGCTAAAAATCTTAACAAACTACCCTCTCAAGCTATATATTTTACAAATTTTCAATACACGGATTTAAAAAGCGTTTTCGATCAAAACACTGAAACTCCGCAAATTACAGAAAATACGGAAATCCTGTTAATCACAGGAATCGCAAGCCCCGAACCATTAAAAGATTATATCAAGAAAACATTTTCACAAAAAATAACACATATCAAATTCAAAGACCATCACAATTTTAGGAAAAAAGACATTCAGAAAATAACCGAAAGTTTCAAATCGCTTTCCGCTGACAAAATCATAATAACAACCGAAAAAGATGCAGTCAGACTAAACGAATTGAACTTTGAACAGGAAATACGCAAAAAAATGTTTTTCCTGCCCGTAAAAGTTAATTTCCTAAGTCTTAAAGAAACAGATGACCAAGAAAAGTTTAACAATCAACTTTTAAAATATGTTACAGAAGATACAACAAACTACCGGTTACATACAACAGTGCGTTGATTTTCAACCGGAAATAGGTATTATACTCGGTACGGGATTAGGCAATCTCGTAAGCGAAATCGAAGTTTACAAAACTTTGAGCTATTCAGATATTCCTAACTTCCCCGTTTCAACGGTCGAAGGACACAAAGGTCAATTAGTTTTCGGATACTTGTCCGGCAAAAAAGTTGTTGCCATGCAAGGACGTTTCCATTTCTACGAAGGCTACACTATGCAGCAAGTAACATTCCCTGTCAGAGTGTTAAAAGCCCTTGGAATAAAACTGCTAATCGTAAGTAACGCATCAGGCGGAATGAACACCTCGTTCAGAGTTGGCGATATTATGGTCATCACCGACCATATAAACCTCTTCGGTACTAACCCGCTAATCGGTAAAAATATCGACGAACTCGGACCTCGTTTCCCTGAAATGTCAGAAGCTTACGACAAACGATACATTCAAAAAGCGTTTGAAATCGCCGAAAAACACAATATCCATCTCCAAAAAGGTGTATACATCGGTGTTACAGGCCCGACATTCGAAACCCCGGCTGAATACAAATTCTTTAACATCGCCGGTGCTGACGCCGTCGGAATGAGTACCGTTCCCGAAGTTATCGTTGCAAGACACATGTCTCTACCCGTATTCGCATTGTCTGTCATAACTGATATGGGTATCGGAACAACTGAAAAACCTACTCACGAAGAAGTTCAACGCGCAGCCGCTAAAGCCGAACCAAAAATGACTACAATTATCAAAGAAATTATAAAATAAACTACTTATAGTTGTGGTTCGCCTCAAGCCGGCGGGGCTGTTCTTTCTTGAAAGAAAGAACCAAAGAACTTTTAATACTTATCTTAAATGTGTTAGGGGCTGTGGTTTTAAGACCACAGCCCCTAACACATTTAAGATAAATTTTATAAAAGTTTTCCGGTTCCCTTTTTCAAAAGGGAACGCCCCCGCGGCGAGCGGCATCCGCTACCGTAGGTAGTGCATTTATTATTTCTTTTCGATTAATCTGTACATTTCGCGGGCATTGACGGCGTAAACACTACCGGGGTAATTAGTTAGGATTTTCATGTAGTAATTCTTTGCGTTTTCGATGTCGTTAAGTTTTTTGTATGAAATTTCGGCGTATTGAAATGCAGCTTTATCGGCTAAAATATCATACGAGTATTCGTCGGAGACTTTTTTGTAATAGAATGCGGAGTTTTGCCAATTACGTTTACGTTCGTAGATTTTGGCTTTGAGAAACAGACATTCATCAATAAGGGCAGATTGTGGGTATTTTTCGACAATAGAATCAAGGGATGCGAAAGCTTTATCAAACTGATTTTGAGAATAATACATATCAGCACGGGCATAAATTCTCAAATCAACGCTTGAATTTAAGTTTTCGTCTATCGGGCTTAACGTATCGCCGACAACAGAGTTCACACGTTCGGCATTGTCAGAGATTAAAAGAGAAAGCTCCATTGCATCGTTAGCAACGAGTTTTGTCGTCGCGGCTTTTAAAACGTCAAGTTGAGAGGCTGCCCATTTAAAATTACCCGTGTAATAGGCTATTTTCGCTTTTGAAAATTTAGCCATGTCGCCGTATTCGTTTTGTTTGTTATCGTTTTCAACCTTGGCGAAGGTCATTGTTGCCGCCCAAACATCGCCCATAAAAAGTTCGATACCGCCCAAAAGTAAATTCAATTGTGCCCTTTGAGAATAATTCAGAGAGGGAACTTGAAGCGATTTTTCGATTAAATCTTTGGCTTTTTCAGGATTGTTCAAATAATAGGTCTCGAGCGTGGAATAATTTTTTACCTCGTTGATAACCTGATTGTTGATACCAAAATCGTTGAAAGTTTTGATATATTGGGACTCTAAATACGAAATCTGAAGGGAATCTGTTATCGTCCCCTCCACAACTTGTTCGTACATAGAGGTTAAAACGCCAAACAATGCCCGTCTGTAAAAAGGACAGTTTTCACCCTTAGCGGTAACGTAAGAATAACAATCTGAAGCAGCAGCGTAATCTTTCGCTGCTAACGCCTCATCGCCCAACATCACCAAACGCTGTCCTTGTTCTGAAAGTCTTTTGTCTAAGGCCTTAGCTTGGGTAAAAGCACTTTTAAAATTCTTTTTCTGCAAAAAGAGCCAAATCAAAAATTCCGACATTACAACAGTCGGCTTTTTCTGAATCCGCAAAACAATGTCAGAACGCAAAATATTATAAAATTCATCATTAACATCGGAGTTGATGTAATACTGAAACATATTTTGAACGGTGCTCAATTTGCCTTCGTCTTCTTCGATTAAATCCAAACCCGCTTGAGCCATTTTTTTGAAATTTCTTGAACCCGCATAAACCGAAAACAACTCGTAATTGAAACTTTCATTCAAGAGTTCACGGGCTTTTAACAGCGTTTTTTCGGCATAATCCGGTTCGCTAACCGTAGAAAACTGATTCAGACATTGAATGATTTGATTTCTATCCGGCTTAATTTGCGAAATAACGTTTTCGTATTCCTCTTGCGCCTTATCTAACTGATTTTCACGTTTATAAACATAGCCCAAAAGTATTTTGTACGTTAAATCCGCTTTATAATTTGAAATCTGTTTTTTGACGGCTTTTTCGGCTTTTTCGTAATTTTCGATATTAATAAGACAATTAACATAATAAGTGAAATAATGCTTTGATTTTGTCTTATTATACAGATTTTCAAACAGATAAGAAGCCTTTTCATATTCATTTGAATTATAATAAGAATATGCAAGGTTTACATCGTCAGCATTTTGAGCCTTAACAACGCCCAAAATCATAGAAATAAAAAGCACTAAAAAAATACGTTTCATCGGTCTTTTAATTGTCTAAAAACCTCCCAAATCACGATTCCCGCACTAACGGAAATATTTAGGGAATGTTTTGTTCCAAATTGCGGTATTTCCACGCATAAGTCGCACATTTCCATAACGTTATCATCAACGCCCTTGACTTCGTTTCCGAAAACTAAAGCCGCTTTTTCAATCCCCGACAAATCCAAATTTTCAATCATAACACTCTCCTTTGCCTGCTCTACGGCAATAATCGTGTAGCCGGAGTCTTTGAGAGTTTTAACAGCCTCAACTGTTGTTTTAAAATATTGATAATCAACAGATTGCTCTGCACCTATAGCGGTTTTTCGGATTTCTGCGTTAGGCGGAGTAGCCGTTATGCCGCACAACAAAATTTTCTCAATTCTAAAAGCGTCCGAGGTCCTAAAAACCGAACCTACATTCAACGCACTCCTGACATTATCCAAAACAACAACGGCAGGCGTTTTCTTAGAATTTTTGTATTCCTCAACCGAAATCCTGCCGAGTTGTTCCATCGAAAGTTTTTCCATCCTTTATGACAAAAGTTTTTTAACGATGTCAGCAATTACTTTTGACTCCGCCTTTCCAGCAAGAGCAGCATTTGCAGCTTTCATAACTTTTCCCATATCTTTGATAGAGGTTGCACCTGTTTCGCTAACTATCTTAGAAACAGCTTGTTCCACTTCAGCCTCTGACATTTGTTTGGGCAAATAACTTTTTATAAATTCCAACTGTTTGGTCTCTTCATCAACTAAATCCTGACGGTTTTGCTCTTTGTAAATCGCAATTGAATCTTGACGCTGTTTTACCATTTTTTGAATGATTTTCAAAACGTCGGCATCAGAAACGGTTTCGGTTTTGCCAGAGGTTTGAGCCAAAAGAATTTCAGCTTTGATTGCTCTTACGGCTGCAAGTTGAGCCTGATTTTTTTCTTTCATAGCGGACTTCATGTCCTGCTGAATTTGTTCCGTTAAAGTCATTTTTTTATTTCTTTTTAGATAATTTTAAATAATAATCCGAATTTTTCTTTTCGTTTAATCTAAGAAAGATAACCGACAAATCGGCTGCGTCTTCTTTTCGTCCATATAATTTGTAAAGTCTTGTATAATAAGCCTTTGCAAGTGTATATTTTGGTTTCAACTCCTCTTGTTTTTTTTTAAAAGCTTTCAGAGTCGTAGAATTTTTTTTGGCATTATAAACTTTCAGAGCCTCTTGATATTCTAACTCAACCTCGTGAAAAGTTTTTTGTGCCATAAAACTCAATCCTATAAAATTGTTAGGATCGCGGTTATAAAGTTTTTGAGCTATTTCTTCAGTTTTTTTTATGTTACCGAAATTTTTTGCTGCAATGTAATATTTTTCCAAAATATCAATTCTGTCAGCAGTTTCGCTCAAAAGGCTGTTAAAAGCGTAAAAACATTTTCTATAATCTTTTAATTCAAAATATTTCAAAAAAATTTTTTCGCGCACCAAACCGATTTCCTCACCTGAAGGATAATCTGAAGCATAATCCTCCAAACATCTGATAATCATCACTGTATCATCCACACTCTCATAATATTGAATCATCAGAAGAGTGGTTTGTTCGTCAGCGAAATTATGCTCTTTGGCGGATTTAAAATACTCCATCGCCCTTTGTTTTGAACCGAGATAATAATGGCATTTACCAGCGGCAGAAAGTAATTCTCCACTCGGTTGCTGACCTTTATTGACATAATAATCAATCACTTGAGAATAGTTTTCAAGTGCGGCGTTATAATCTCTTTCATAATATAACTGATTGGCGGCTTGCAATGCGGAAACGATTTTTTTCTGCTCCAAACAAGAAAAAAACGTTACCGTTAAAAGAAACACAAAAACCGCCTTAAAAAAATTATTCATTCATTTCGATAAAAAATTCCGCTCAAAGGTAATAATTTTTTCTTTGAAAAAAACATAAAATCAAAGTATTTTTTACTCTTAAATCGAGGTGTAATAAATACCGTTTTTGTCTCCGAAATGGGGTTTTAGAAGTCCTACCAAAATCAGGTCTATTAAAATATTTTCAGCCTCAATTTTACTGATTTCCAAATAGTTTTGAACTTCAAAAACACTAATTTTTCCTTTTTCCTCGATGTATTTGAGCACAAAATCCTGACTTCGGGAATATTCAATACGTGTATTTTTTTTGGAAGAATCTCTTTTCAGTGTTTCGGCAATAACTCTATCTGCTAAAATATTTTCGTCATTGACTCTCACATAAGTTAAAAACCGTCCTTTTTCGTCCTTTGCTTTGTAAGGCGGTTTTGTGCCTTTTGGGATAATAATTTCCAAAACGTATTTTTTGTTTCCGGCGTTCCAAATTTTATGCGAAAACTCCACTTGAGGGCGACAATAAATTTGTGCAGCGGTTTCAATCATGTAATATTCTTCGTCGATATTTGCTCCGGCAATTTTTCCGTTGTCTTTAACACCGATTAAAAGACTTCCTCCGTCGGTATTGGCGAAAGCAGAAAGTGATTTAGCGATTTTTTTAGAATCGGTAATGGCAAATTTAAAATCCTGACATTGATTTTCGCCCAGACTAATCCTCTGCAACAACTCTTCAGAAGGCTTATTGTATTTGTTAATGTCGTTTTTTAACATTGCGTTTTTCTTTGACGGACAAAAATAGTATTTTTTTTTAATATTCTTGAATTATTTTTTTACCTAAAACTTTAAAAACAATTTTTGTTTTAGAAATTTGCGATGTATTCATATTGCCCCCATTGCGGTATTTCCGCCAAAATAATCGCCGAAACCACCTGCCGCACCAACAAGCAAGGTTTGCCAAAAATTGTTTTTGCTGAGATTGCGGTTTGCTAATTGCAAACCCAAATTCAATACCGTTACTTTTAAGAGTGAACGGGAAAAATTTTTAATTTTTGTGTCTAACATAATTATAAAAATTAAAAATTATTTTACATCTAAATTATAAATTTTTTCTAACCGTCCTTTGGAATTTCTGTAAAACCAGAAAAATTCGTATTGATAATTGTCTTCACAATAATCCTTTATCGCAAATATATTTTTTGCAAAAAGTTGTTCGTAATTGTACAAATCCCAAGAACTATATGCCACATCCACATAGGAATAATTCAATCCGGATTTATCAATCACTTTCAAACGGATAGCCCCACATTTGTCTTTTTTAGGATTATTTCCCAATGAACCATAACTACCTATTTCCAAATTATTGTGTAGTATTTTAAAATACTTTATTATTTGTTTGTAATATGGTTTTAAATATATGGTATCTTGGGTTTCATGCACAATTTCATAACAGCAAACATAATAATAAAATGTATTATTAATTATTCCTTGCACTGAGTCTTTACTCAAATGTCTATTATTTTTTTTGAATAGTTTTTTTATTTTCGATTCATAATACTGAAGATGTTTTTCAAGTATTTCAGAATCAATTTGTTCTGTTAACACCACATATTCAGAATTAAAATTCCTATAATGCTGAGAAAAAGCATTAATTGCAAAAAACACAATTAATGCTGTTAATAATAATCTACGCATATAATTTCGATGAAACTAATCTTATTGTACTACGTCTAAATGTTTCAAAAGGTAAAACTCTGTATTCGTTTTCATACAAAGGATCCATAACTTGAATAACATATTTATCTGGTTTATTTGGTTTTACAATGTTTTGCAACCTCAAAATTCGATTTTTTCCATTTTTCCTTGTTATAAGGTTCTTCCGCTTTTGCTTCTTTTACTTTCAACAGCAAATCTGCTGCGCCACCTATTGCAGCATACTTTGCTGCCGTACTGAAATCTTTTGTTTTGTTAATCAGTGCATTACCACCGCCAATGATTGCGCCCATTGCGGTATTTCCGCCGAAATAATCGACAAAACCACCAGCCGCACCAACAAGCAAGGTTTGCCAAAAATTGTTTTTGTTAAGACTACGGTTTGCTAATTGTAGACCCAAATTTACCACCGTTCCTTTTAAGAGTGAACGGGAAAGACTCTTTGTTTTAAAAATTTGCGATGTACTCATATTATCTTTATGGTTTAAATTTTAATGTTTCTTTTACTATAAATTCTTTGCATTTTTGATATTGCGCTATCATATCTGGGAAAGAATTGTCAGGCGGTTTTATTTCGAAAATAAATTCGTATTCACCGCCAACTACTACAAAATACGTCAAATCATACATCAAAAAATAATTTTTTTGTTTGTCTAACAAAATTATTTTCGGCGCATCGTTTGAATAATTTTGTTTATTTTTGCGCAAATAGTTATGTGCACTGTAAAAATCTGATAAAATAAAATCATCTTCCACAACTTCATCTTCTACAAAATGTAAATCTCTATGCTGTATTTCAAAATGCGAAAATTTAATTTTAACTTTATGATAATCATCACATTTAAAATATCTAAAAGTTTCTAAGTTTTTAAACCATTGTTCCGGTGTGCTTGGACAACCAAAAGCTGAAAACATAAACTGCGAATATTTTTCATAATTTTCTATTACAAAATACTGCGCCGTATTTGTTTCATTCTTAAACTCTATACAGAGCATCGGAACAAGAGAATCTTTCAAAATTGTGTCTGTATTTTTCTGATACACAATGCTCATATTAACAGTAATTTGCGCATTAAGCATAGTTGGTATCAATAAAAAAATTAATACTGCAAATACTTTTTTCATAGTTAAAACGGATAAATAAAATTTGCCGACTGAATCCAAGATAAATTTTGATAGTTCAGTTTTTCGACATACTCGTTAAACTCAGTCATACATCTTCTTACTATTTCCGATGTAAAACTATTAAGTTTTATGTTTTCGCTATCGCCCAAAAAGAATTTTTGAAAACTATATGCGAAGTACTCCTTCAATGTGGCAAAATCGCTGATATTGTCCATATATGAATCACTTTTTAAATGAATATTTTGTGATACGTGAACAAGTTCATGCCCCATAGCGTAATATAACATTTTGGGGCTTGTAAATGCCAAATTACTATTAAAATATACAACAGAGTATCCAGTATATGCCCCATCGCTTGTAATAGCGCATGTTGTTGCCGGTGCTTGAAAAAGATCAAGTTTGTTTCTGATTTTTTCTGTAACATTCTCCACTGTCATTTTTTTTACATACTCCATAGGAAAGTCTTTAAACCAAACTTTTTGTGCCTTTGCTAAAAATTCATCAGTTATTGGAATTGGCTCATCTTGATATGGTTTTAAAGCTTTCGCTTCCTTTACTTTCAACAGCAAATCTGTTGCGCCGCCTATCGCTGCGTACTTTATTGCCGTACTGAAATCCTTTGTTTTGTTAATCAGTGCGTTACCACCGCCGATAATTGCGCCCATTGCGGTATTTCCGCCGAAATAATCGCCGAAACCACCAACCGCACCAACAAGCAAGGTTTGCCAAAAATTGTTTTTGTTAAGATTGCGGTTTGCTAATTGCAAACCCAAATTTACCACCGTTCCTTTTAAGAGTGAACGGGAAAAATTTTTAATTTTTGTGTCTAACATAATTATAAAAATTTAAAATTATTAATATACAACAAATTACAATGATGATAGTTGTAATTTTATTAGTCCAAGAATTGAAAATAACAAATTTATTATAATAGTAATGAGGATCTGATGTTATCATTAATGTTGTAGAAAAAACATCTAAATTAGGATAATCATCACCATCACTTCCTGAAAACAGATACTTTCCATTTGGATAAATTACCCCTGATATGCAATGATTTTTTTCATAAATGCGTGAGGCGCACAATTTTCCTAAAGTATCATAGTCATAAAAATGACCGTTTAAAGTATCATTTTCATAATAAGATTCTATTGCCCTTGTTTGTAAAGAATCCACTTGAAATTCAATCCAAGTTCCGTTCAGCCGATTATTTTCAAATTTGCCTACTGCATATAAATTTATATCTTTTTTACCAATTAATTGATCTAATAAAACCCAAAAACCGTATTTGTCGTTTTCGGCATCTCTTGTAGGACCAAAAGCCCAAACTGTATCATTTTTCGAATAAGCACAATACCGTCCGGGAGCAATTTTATTGCCGATTGTTGAGGTCAGCAAAATCAATAATATACCGATAAAGTTAATGATTTTCATTTGTTTATTAATAATTTATAGGACTCATCGTGTTCATTTATCGCTAATTGTATTTCGGATAAAGGAATACCTATTGAAGGTGCAATTGATTTCAATTCTTTCAAATATTGGTTCATATTAGTTTTATGACCTTGCATATAGTTCTTATGGTCAATATTTCCATCAAAACCAGAATCTTCCATTTCTTTATCAAGTGATTCTTGAAATTTTTGTGTCTGCCACAAATTAATCGCTTCTAAATGTCGTGAATGAATAAATAATTCATGCCCAAGAACTACTGCCAATTTTACAATTCGTCTCTTAATCGTAAAATCAGACATTTCCAAAGGAAAAAGTTTGATTCTAACAGAATAATGATATAATTCAGGTCTCTGCAAAAAACATTTTTTATTGTAAGAGGTAAAATTATGTTCTCCATATTTACTCATCATACAACATTCGGAGGAACCATATATACCGTTATCAATTAAATCACATTCCATAAAAACTAAAGAGTGATTTTTATTTTCAAATAGTTTTAGAGCATTTTGGAACGTTTTTGTTTTATTTGCTAAGTTAAAAGCATCAATCATACACTGATACTGAAAATTATTTGATAATTCTATTTGCGCTTCACCATTTTCACCATAAGAACTATTCTTCAATATTATATAATGACCATGCGATTGTATAATCCCTTTTCGCTGAAGAATACAATTCGGATCAATATATTTTTTCTTAAGTGGTTCTTCCGCTTTCGCTTCCGTCACATTCAACAGCAAATCTGCTGCGCCGCCTATTGCAGCATACTTTACAGCCGTACCGAAATCTTTTGTTTTGTTAATCAGTGCATTACCACCGCCGATGATTGCACCCATTGCGGCATTTCCGCCGAAATAATCGCCGAAACCACCTGCCGCACCAACAAGCAAGGTTTGCCATAAATTGTTTTTGCTGAGATTGCGGTTCGCTAATTGCAAACCCAAATTTACCACCGTTCCTTTTAAGAGAGAACGTGAAAGGCTCTTTTCCTTAAAATTCGCCATATTTATATTAAAAAATTATTATATTACCTCACAAAATCTTTATACTTTTGCAAATTGGATAAAGATTTTATTTTTAAATTATGTGCAAATATAGCAATGATAAAATTAACATCCAAATAAAAAATGATTTAATTTCACAAATAATGAATAATATTATTACAAATGATTAATTTACAGATAATTAAAAGATTATGTAATGAGGCTGGTATTACATTAAAAAAGTTGAGTGATAAGACAAAAATCTCTCAAACTGCACTAACTATGGCTATGCAGCGCAACAGTACGACACTTGAAACATTAGAAAAAATCGCAAAATATTTTAGGGTTTCAGTCGGAGTGTTTTTCGGTGAAGAAGATATTTTTACTCCTATCAGAAATTCTTTTGATAAATTTGATACGGAAGTGAAAAAAGCATCTAATTACATCGAAACAACTTTGTTGTATTATGTTCCTGAATTAAAAAATAATATTGTAACTATTGATTATATTAATGATGCTTGGGCGAAAGTTTCATCGGAAGTTGTTAATATAATTGAATTTTCGATGAATAAATTAGTTGAAAATCAAACATGTAAGTATTTGATGACATTTTCGTTTGATGAGATTTTGAAAATGCGAAATGCAGGAATCATATCCAAAGATGTTGCTGATTTAGTGTTAATGATGCAAAACCCGCAAATTTTTGAAAACGAAAAACTTCGTATAAAATTAGGAGCAGAAGGTGAAAACAATTTTTGGGAAAAAGTCATAAAAGGTATTGAAAGGTCAAAAAAAACAGCCTAAATAAAAAACAACACTATTCCTCTGACAACTGCTGACTCATTCTGCGGTAGACAGAAAATATCTTTGCTCTTGAAACAAAACCTAAATACTTATTGTTTTCATCCAAAACAGCAATATTAAACTTGTCGGAATTGGTGAATTTTGTGGCAACAGAATCCATACTTTCATCAATTCTGACAGTATAATCGGGTCTGAAAACAAGATCCTTCACAAAAACTTTGTCGTAAAGTTCGGGTTTGAACATCATAGAACGGATATTGTCAAGTTTTATGATACCGAAAAACGTATTACTATCCCTATCCACAACCGCAAAAATATTCCGCGTAGTCTCTTCAACCGCTTTGACCAAAACCCGCAAAGAATCCTCTGGAAAAACCACCGCGAAATTTTTTTCAATCAACGTGTCAAGTTTCATAAGATTGAGAACTTTTTTGTCAGCGTGATGTGTCATAAGTTCGTTACGCTGAGCGAGTTGGAAAGTGTAAATCGAATTTTTTATAAATTTTCTCGTAACAAGGTACGACAACACCGAAACCATCAACAACGGCACCAACAATTTGTAACTTCCCGTTATTGCGGCAATCAGGAAGACAGCCGTCATCGGAGCGTGCAAAACGCCACCGATTGTCCCCGCCATTCCCACTAACGCCATGTTTTCGGGGTGAATGTTAGCAAAACCCATTAAATTCAAAATCACAGCGGTTAAAAGACCCGTGTTAGCACCGACAAACAACGCCGGCATAAAGATTCCGCCGACACCACCGGCTACAAAAGTCAGCGACGTAGCCGCCGGTTTCAACAGCAACACAAACCACAAAAGCATTGCAACAAACCACGAATTGCTTTTCAGTTTCAAATACAATCCGTTCATAAACAGAAAGTTGAAGTCGCCATTAATACAATCGTTAATCGTATCACCGCCCTCACCGAAAAGCGCCGGAAACAGGAAAATAAGCAACGACAAAACTGAACCTCCAATAAAAAATTTCAGACAAACGGACTTTACCTTTTTAAAAAGATTTGCCGTAAAAATATAACTTTTCGTAAAATAAACCGACGATACAGCACAGACAATTCCCAAAAGAAGATAAACCCAAAATTCACTTGCCTGAAACGTATTGGAGACGTGGAAAAAAAATAGCGGATTAGTTCCCGTCAGCGCGTATGAAATCAAAACGCCCGTTACTGACGAAACCAATAGCGGTGCAAGCGATGCCATCGTCAAATCCAACATAAAAACTTCCAAAACGAAGACCGTCCCCATAATCGGTGCTTTGAACATTGCCGCCAAAGCCGCTGCCGTTGCGCAACCCAACATCAGAAGTTTTTGCTTATAATTAAGGTGTAAAAGCCGTCCGAGGTTTGAGCCGATAGCCGCACCTGTTACGACAGTAGGACCCTCCAATCCCGCACTTCCGCCGAAACCGACCGTCAGGGCTGAACCTATAACAGAAGAATACATATTGTGCGGTTTTATGACCGCACCTTCTTTTGAAATCGAATACAAAACCCTCGGTATGCCACCGGAGACATTATGACGTAAAATATAATTTACAAAAATAGTCGTTAAAAAAATACCTATTAACGGACTTATAAAATAAAGTATACTTGTCTCGTCATCAATAAAACCTGCCAACAAGCGGCTGATAGTATGTGTTGAAGTTTTCAGCACGTAAGCGATTAAAGCGGCGATAACACCTGCGATAACGCTTAAAAAAATCATATATTGATTAGTTCCGATATGACGGATTCGCCATTCGTAAAACTTAGACATCAACCGTCTGCATTTTAATTTTCGTTTGTTTATTTTCATTCCTTTAACTTTCCGACTGCAAATTAAAACTATTAAGCGGTAAATCGTATTAAGTGAAAATTAAATTTTTAGAAAAGAGGAAAAAGTTTTTAACGAAAAAATTTTTATAATTCGCCAAAACAGC
>Ga0310695_10003303_pt1 | contig 32031 bp, 28 predicted proteins | sample RumenRJG_04DNA_FD_203882 | JGI IMG/M metagenome (GOLD analysis project Ga0310695, IMG submission 203882) | Bovine rumen microbial communities from Lethbridge, Alberta, Canada - RJG_04 (v2) (version 2) | ecosystem: Host-associated > Mammals > Digestive system > Stomach > Rumen | place: Canada...
AAATCCTAACTGGAATGCAGGCTAGTGCGGTTTTTCATCCCTACAGCCTGCATTTCAAATTTTGATGAAAGAAAAAGATAAAGGGGGTCAATTAGGTGCGGATTGAGGGGGTCAATTTAGTGCGGATTCTCCACTCAAGGATCCATAGAAGCATATGAATCAGCACAGTTTTGGAGTGACTATGCATATAGGATTCAAGAAATCTCACAACTTAATGAGAATAAGGTTATCTATTATACTAGTATTGATGGACGTATTGTTACGCCTAATGACGCCGAAGTCTTTGGTGCAAATATCGTATCAAATGAGTATATTGATGGTCGTGGCATAATGACGTTCGATGGGCTTGTAACAAGTATTGGTGATAATGCGTTTTCTAATTGTAGCAATTTAGCCTCCATTTCGTTACCTGAATCGGTAAGAAGTATCCGGAATTGGGCTTTCCTTGATTGTTCCAATCTATCATCTATCTTTATTCCAGAATTAGTTTCCAGTTTTGGGTCTAGTGCTTTTGCTGGTTGCAGCAGTATGACATCTATAACTATTCCAAATCTTGTAAGGAGACTTGAAGCCTTTGTGTTTTCTGGATGTAGTTCCTTAACTTCTATAACTATTCCTGAATCCGTAACCTACATTGGCGAAGCTGCCTTCTCGAACTGTAGTGGTTTATCCTCCATTGTTATTCCCAATTCGGTTACTAGGATTGAAAGTGTTGCGTTCCGTGGCTGCAGCAGTTTGTCAACCATTACTATTCCAGAATCTGTTACAGGTTTTGGGAGTAGATTATTTGCCAATTGCCCAAGTTTAACGAGTATAAATGGAAAGCGAGAACTTGTTTTTGATGAAAGACTTATTTCTGTTGCTTTAGCAGGTTTGACATCTTATACTATTCCTGAATCTGTTTCAATCATTGGCGAAGGTGCCTTCGAAGGGTGTAGTAGTATATCATCTGTTATAGTTCCAGATTCAGTAACAGATATCGGCAAAGGCGCTTTTCTTCAATGCAGAGTTTTATCCTCTATAACTATTCCTAATTCTGTAACAAATATTGGGGATCAAGCTTTCGGTTCTTGTAGTAGTCTACAATCTATAACTATTCCTAATTCTGTAACAAATATTGGGGATCAAGCTTTTATGAATTGTGGTAGCCTAACCTCTATTAGTATTCCCAATTCTGTTACTAGTATAGGAAATCTTACTTTTTGGCTTTGTAGTAATCTAGCCTCTATAACTATTCCTAATTCTGTGACTAGTATTGGTAGATATGCTTTTTATATGTGTAGCAGTTTAACAGCAGTATCTATTCCTGAAACAGTAGATAGTTTAGGAGAGTATGCTTTCGGCGGTTGTAATGGATTAACTCACGTGATACTAAACGCAGTAATACCCCCTGTGGGAGGTTCTCATATGTTTTACGAGACTCACAATTGCCCTATTTATGTACCAGCAGAATCTGTTGATGCATATAAGGTTGCAGAATACTGGAGTGATTATGCAGATAGAATTCAAGCTATACCAGAATAGAATGGATAAAGGCTCTCGGATTTATACCGAGAGCCTTTTTCATTAAATGCGTTGCTGGGGAACTAAGTAATAAGAACTGTACTCCGCGCGATATGGTTGATTACTCCCTCTACGTACAATTAGATTCGAAAATGCTTTGCCCAGTGTGTCTCGGCTTTAGGCTGGTTGCGCTGAACAATTCGTGTGTTTTTGTTCAGATTGTCGGGAAAAGTGACGTAATCTGAACAATACTTGCGGTCATGTTCAGATTGTCCGTGAAAGATATAAATAGTCCGGTCTTACTGTTGATCATAGAGGGGTTATCGGGTACTTTGCCGGGGTAGATATCATCTTGAGGCGGAATCCGTGATTTGAGGAAGGGTACGCGATTCTGACCAAGAGCGAAAACGGCGTTTCAGGGCGCTTTTCGCGGCAGATGCGGGATTGTAATGTCGCATCTGCCGCATTTTTGGTCCTCGGTGGCCGTTTTCGCTCCTGGTCGGTATCCGGTAGCACAGCGTCGGGAAGGCGCAGGTTGCCCCAGTCCTCAGTCACGCTACGGGAGTGTTTTCACGTCCGGGCCCACGGCCATCCAGCGCGGCCGTATTTGCCATAACCGAATACCTCTCAACCACTTTCCCTTCCCGGTATACGGCAAATCCCCGCTTGCCGCTAGGGAGAGTGATGCCGCCGTAGTAGCATCCTGGCCTTTTCCCGGCGGCCTTCGCCCTGCGCAAAGCTTCTTCCAAGGATATGCAGTAGTAGGTGACCATGCTCCCAAAGATAGCTGGAACATGGGCCAAGGTATGGCACATGACAAATCTCCATTGGATAATTGTTTAATAATGTCTAACTTTGGTGGCTGAAGTCGTTGCACTTCCAAGTAGTATTTACCATTATTATCTATCAATGAAAAAGTTTTCAATCATCGCCCTCATCGCTTCTGTCGCATTGATGAGTGCATGCGGCCCCAAGGACCCGGGTCTCAAGGACGCTTACAAGAACTATTTCAAGATCGGTGTCGCCGTTACCGAGCGTAACGTTTCCGACTCCCTCCAGGCAGCCATCATCCTCAAGGAGTTCAACAGCGTCACCGCTGAGAACTGCATGAAACCTGGTGAGATCCACCCTCAGGCAGGTGTCTGGAACTTCGAGAAGGCAGACATCATCGCTAACTTCTGCCGCGAGCACGGCATCAAGATGCGCGGCCATAACCTTGTATGGCACAGCCAGTTCGCAACCTGGATGTTCACCAAGCATGACGAGAACGGCAACCCTGTCGTCGAGCTTGACGAGAAGGGTGATACCGTGTGGGTCGAGAGGCCTGCATTCGGCCGTTTCGGCGGTTTCCCCGGCTTCGGCGGCCAGCGCCCGCAAGGCGCTCCCGGCGCTCCTGCCGTCCAGATGACCAAGGTCCCCAAGTATGTCGCAGCCAGCAAGGAGGAGTTCTACGATTCCCTCAGGTCTCACATCAACACCGTGGTCAACCGTTACAAGGATGTCATCTATTGCTGGGACGTCGTCAACGAGGCTATGAGCGATGCCAACAACATCGATGCTCCGTATGAGGATTCATTCCGCAAGTCGCAGGCATATCAGCTCTGCGGTGACGAATTCATCAAGAACGCTTTCATCTGGGCTCACGAGGCTGATCCCAATGCCGGTCTGTTCTACAATGATTACAGCGCCTGGACTCCTGCCAAGAGGACCTATATCTACAATATGGTCAAGAAACTCCAGTCTGAGGGCGCCCCTATCACCGGTATCGGTATGCAGGGCCACTACAACATCTTCGACAACCCTACCCTCGAGGATTTCGAGACGGCCATCAAGATGTATCTCGAGCTTGTCGATGACATCCAGATCACCGAGTTCGACATCCGTATCAACGAAGAGGCCGGCGGCGGACTCCAGTTCAGCCGTGGCGAGGGCCAGCAGTATACCGAGGAGATCCAGCAGATGCAGGAGAAGAAGTACAAGGACCTCTTTGAGATCATGCGCAAGTACAAGGACAACATTTCCTGCGTAACCTTCTGGAACCTCAGCGACCGTGACTCCTGGCTTGGCGCCAACAACTACCCGCTCCTTTTCGACAGCGAGTATCAGCGCAAGCCTGTCTACTACACAGTCCGCGACTTCAAGAAGAACAAATAAACCGCGCAGCGGTACGAACGAAAAAAGGCAGCCCGTCAGGCTGTCTTTTTTTCGTCTTGTTCAGAGGCTTCCTTTGCCTTGTTCTTCTCTTCCCTCAGTTCATCAAGGTAGCTGGCAGTAATTACGCCGGAAGGCAACGCGATGATTGCAACTCCGAACAGGGAGGAGAGCATACTGATGAAATGCCCGACGTCTGTAGTCGGGACCATGTCCCCATACCCGACGGTAGTGAGGGTCACGGTCGCCCAATACAGGGCGTCGAAAAAGTCGGCGAAAGTCACATTGCCCGTCACGGGGCTGATGTGCGGCTCGACATTGAACATTATCAACGCTGTAAGGAAAACATAGAAAACAGCTATTCCCAGCACACTCAGAAGGACTCTTCTCTCTTTCCGGATCACGCGGCCGAGAACCTGGAACTTATTGGAATACCGGATGAACTTGAAAAGCCGGAGGATCCTCATCAGCCTGGTTATCCTCAAGATCTTGAACCCCCTTCCAATCAGGCTCAGCCCGGGAAGGATTGACAGCAGGTCTATGATCGCCCATCCGGTAAACGGGTAAAGGGCGAACGACATCTCTTTCTTCTGGAGCCTGCAGTCAGCCGTTATCCAGCGCAGGATGTAGTCAATGATAAAGATCGTGACCGTAACTGCCTCAGTGATACGGAAAAGCTTGTTGTCCTCCACGAACATCAGCGGGATGATGCTCACGGTGATCGCCAGAAGCATCATGATGTCGTATGCCAGACTGGCCTTATCGCCTTCCTTGGAGGGCTCAATTATCTCGTTGATACGTTTTCTCATGCGATAATCTTTCTGACGTGTGAATCCTTAACTAAAGTGCAAGATCAAATTATACCAATATACAAAAATAGTCGCAGTAAACCAACACATCCCGATTTCACTCTTGGTCGGTATTGGCGGCTACTTTTTCTTCTTGTTTTCGGTATCCAGGACGTACTTCAGCTGCTTCTCGATGTACTGGGAGCTGAAATCGACCTTCAGCTCGAGCCAAAGGGGCATGTGGTCGGACATCTGGTCGATCCTGTAGTGGCCGCAGAAGTAGTCCTTGGCTTTGTCTCCGGTCCTGGCGACCTTGGTCTTCTGCTCCATCAGGGGGATGTACTCCTCGTAGTCCTCGTCGCGGTATACGGACTTGGTGAAGTTGAACGCTCCCGAGCGGACGGTGTCGTCGTCATAGACCTTGATGCCTTCCTCGAGCTTGAGGTTGAATGCGATCTGGTCATAGTGCTTGACCTCCTTGCCGAAATTGGTGGGGTGTTTCTTGATGGGAGCGGGGATGCAGAAGCCGGTGCTCTCCAGGGCGTCCATGTATTTGTCGCCGACTTTCGGGATGTTGAAGTCGCCGAGGACGATGTAGCTGGACTCTTCGGCGGTGGCGCGGTCAGAGAGGTAGGAGCCGATGGCTTTGATCTCGGCCTGCCTGCGTTCGCGGTCGGCCGCCTTGCTTTCCTTACCGTAGAAAATGTGGACGGTGGTGAGGTTGAACTTGAACCATCCGGCCTGGAAGGCGACGCAGAAAGGCGTGCGCGCGAACTGCATGCCCTGGATCAGCTCGGTGTGGGGGAGTACGATCTCTCCGGCGATGTTCTTGAAGCTGACCTTGTTGGTGTCGTACAGGAATGCGATGCGTTCGCCGTTGCCGCCGTCAGTCGAGTCGGTCACGTCGGTGGCGATGTAGTCCCAGTTCTTTCCCAGGATGCTCTTCACCCTCTCCAGTCCCCTCATCTTTTCCTTGACTTCCTGGACGGCGATAAGGTCGAAACGGCTGAGGATCTCAGCGATGTACATGTAACTCTCCTGCTTGCGGTTGTCGGTGAACTGGCGGATGTTCCAGGTGGCCAGAAGCAGGGAGTTTTCGGAGCTCTTCTGAGGAATCTCCTCGTCGAGCTGCTTGCGCAGCAAGATGAGGTGCTCGATCGTGCGCTTCCTCTCAGTCAGGTCTTTGATGTCTTTCAGGTAGGTGTAAAGCATAGCGGTTGATGTTTAAGGGGTTAGCGGCTTCAACAAATATAATGAAAAAACACAGGAAAAAGTCGTACATTTGAAGGAGAATCAATCAATTCAGTCAGATATGATGCGCAGAATCCAAATGATCGCACTTGCAGTGCTGATCCTGCAAGCGTGCGGAACGCCTTCCGGAAATAATAATGATAAAGTTGCGGAGCTTCCTGTCAGGAAACCTTGCAACCTCGAGAGGCTTTACGAGGGTATGGAGAGAGGGGACATCCTGGAGGATACTCCCGACATGATTTTCGCGAAAGCGCTTTCTGCAGGGCGCGTCGACGAGGTCGTCGGGCTTTTCCGGGAGAAGAAGATGTTCTGGGACGAGCTTCCGGCCGTGGATACGCCCTACGGGCGCTTCGAGGGCCTGGAAGGTATCCGGGATTTCGCGGCGGGATTCCTGACGAAGTTCAAGGCGGACGCCGCGAGCTTTACGCCGGTCTTCCAGACCAGGGGCGGCGGCCGCATCGCCCTGGAGGGCGTGTTCAAATTCGTCGTGGACGGTGAGATCGAGGAGGTGCCTTTCTTCGTGATCGCCGACCTGCGCACTCCTAAGCTGCTGGAGGAGATCCGCATGTACACGCACTACAGCTTCGTCCCCGACCAGACCCCCTACCGCAAGCCGATCTTCAGGCCGGCGCATTACGAGATGGGGGATCCGGGTCTGCTCACGGGCGCGATGCGCGCCTACTACGAGGCGCTGCATCACGCTCCTTACTGCGACCCGGACAAGATCCACGCGGCATTCGCCGATGACTGTATCATCGGCGGCTATGACCCGTGGGGAACTCCCATCCCTCCGAAGGAGGAGATGTCTCGTAACGCGCACCGCTTCGGCTACGGCCTTGCCACTTATATCCCCGCATGCGTGGGAATGCGTTACGAGACCATCATCGACGACGGCAGGACCTGCGTGATCGAGTGGTGCCACATAGTGTCAAAGCAGGGCCAGCAGGAGCGCAACCGCATAGCGATGTCCGGCTGCAGTGCCTATCAGCGCAATGACGAGGGCTATCTTTGCTCGGTGCGTATCAGCGACTACGCCGGACACGAAGGGGAGATTGACTGGACAAAGACGGAAGTGTCCCGGGAGGAGGCTTACTCCATCAACCTCGTTGACAAATTCCGTGGCGGTTGTGGCATGAAACCGCAGGAAGAATACTAAAGATTGATTATCTTTGTATGATTTAATCTGTCCATTCAATGAAAGCAGTAACCAAAACCGATTTCCAGCTTCCCGGCCAGGTGTCGAAGTACACCGGGAAGGTGCGTGACGTCTATAGCATCGACGACAGCTATATCGTGATGGTGGCTACGGACCGCATCTCCGCCTTCGACGTAGTCCTGCCCGAGGGTATTCCCTACAAGGGTCAGGTACTCAACCAGATAGCATCCAAGTTCCTTGACCTGACCGAGGACATCATCCCCAACTGGAAGATCGCCGAGGTCGATCCCATGGCGACCATAGGCCTGCGCTGCGAGCCTTACAAGGTCGAGATGGTGGTACGCGGTTACCTCGCCGGTCACGCCTGGCGCGAGTACAAGGCCGGCAAGCGGACGCTCTGCGGCGTCGCGCTGCCTGACGGCCTGCGCGAGAATGACCGGCTTCCCGAGCCGATCATCACCCCCACCACCAAGGCCGCCGAAGGCCACGACGAGGATATCAGCCGCGAGGAGATCATCGCCCGCGGCATAGTGCCGGCCGACGAATACGCCGAGCTTGAGCGTTACACGCTCGCATTGTTCCAGCGCGGCACCGAGATCGCCGCGAAGCGCGGCCTCATCCTCGTGGACACGAAGTACGAGTTCGGCCGCAAGGACGGACGCATCATGCTGATGGACGAGATCCATACTCCCGATTCGTCGCGCTATTTCTACGCGGACGGGTACGAGGAGAGGCTGGAGCGCGGAGAGCGCCAGCGCCAGCTCTCCAAGGAGTTCGTCCGCGAGTGGCTGATGGCTGGCGGCTTCCAGGGGCTCGAGGGACAGAAGGTCCCGGAGATGACACCGGAAGTGGTCTCCGGCATCACCGACCGCTACATCGAGCTCTACGAGCACATTACCGGTGAGAAGTTCGAGCGTGTGGAGTGCGACGACGTCCTTTCCCGCATCTATGCCAATATCGAGGGATTCATTAAAAAGATGAGGTAAGATGATCGAGCGTTATTCCAGGAAGATCATGCGGGATGTCTGGACTGAGGAGAACAAGTTCGGCGCCTATCTCGAAGTCGAAACCCTGTCCTGCGAGGCTTGGAGCAAGCTGGGCGTCATCCCGGCGGAGGACGTTGAGAAGATCAGGGCAAATGCGACTTTCAAGGTCGACCGCATAAAGGAGATAGAGGAGCAGACCCGCCACGATGTCGTGGCGTTCACCCGCGCCGTCAGCGAGAGCCTCGGCGAGGAGCGCAAGTGGGTCCATTACGGTCTGACTTCCACCGACGTTGTGGACACGGCCAACGGCTACCTTATCAAGCAGGCAGATGCGATCCTCCTGAAGGATCTGGAGGAATTCCTCGAGGTACTGCGCCGCAGGGCTGTTGAGTTCAAGTCCACCCCGTGCATAGGCCGTACTCACGGCATCCACGCCGACATCACGAGCTTCGGGCTCAAATGGGCCCTGTGGTTCGAGGAGATGAAGCGCAACATCGAGCGTTTCAAGACCGCGGCTGCCGGCGTCGAGGCCGGCAAGATGAGCGGCGCCGTCGGCAACTTCGCCAACATCCCTCCTTTCATCCAGGACTATGTCTGCGAGAAGCTCGGCATCAATTCCGCCAATATCTCCACGCAGGTGCTGCAGCGCGACCGCCACGCCTACTATATAGGCACGCTGGCGCTGATCGCATCTACGCTGGAGCAGATGGCCTTCGAGGTCCGCAACCTCCAGCGGACCGAGGTCCGCGAGGTGGAGGAGGCGTTCCGCAAGGGCCAGAAAGGCTCCAGCGCCATGCCCCACAAGCGCAACCCGATCGGCAGCGAGAATATCTGCGGCTGCGCCCGCGTGATGCGCGGCTATATGGCGTCGTCGTACGAGAATGTCGCGCTCTGGCACGAGCGGGATATATCCCACTCGTCCACCGAGCGCATCATCCTCCCGGACGCCACCGAGCTGCTCGACTATATGCTGACCCGCTTCAAGGGTATCCTCGAAAACCTCGTGGTCTATCCCGAGACGATGCTCGCCAATATCTACCGCACCAAGGGCGTCATCTTCGCTCAGCGTGTCATGAACGCGCTGATCGGCAAGGGCCTCTCGCGCGAACAGGCATACGACACCGTCCAGCCCATCGCGATGAAGGCCTGGACGGAAGGTCTTGACTATCAGACCCTGCTCAAGGAGTCTGATGCTGTGATGGGGCTCCTTACCGTCGAGGAACTGGAGTCTTGCTTCACTCTCGACTACTACTTCAAGAACGTCGGCTACATCTTCGGACGCGTAGGGATCTAGCGTGCGGGACGGTTTTTGGTCTCGGCTTCAAATATCCTGACGGGAACAGCGCGTAGGACATCTGCATGTTCTTCGGAGGACAGTGCGTCCAGAGGTTTGTCGTATTTCTCCATGGAATACTCTTCACGGACAATGTCGTATGCGGTCTGGAGGGCGTTCTGGCATTCCACATATTTGCTGTAGCTTGTCCCGCGGTCGCATTGGAAAGAGTAGACGCACCCTTCCACCTGCCTGATGGTCTCTGCTGCGTTGGCCACGAACCGGTCCATTCCGGCTTTTCCGTCCTCAGCGACGACGATTTTTCCTTCCGATGTACTGTAAAGGAGCTTGTCTGCCGAATTGATTCTCACTACGAAGATGTTTTCCCTCGGGATGCCGGCAAGATTGGGGTCATAGGTCAATCCCGCCTCTTCGGAGGTTTTTGGGGTAGGAGGGAGCACCCTGCTTACATCCGTTGTCTTTGGGCTGGAATAGATCACCCTCAGCGCCTGGATCTTTCGAAGGGTATTCTTGACATCGTCGACGAACCCGAACGGAGTATCGGATTCAGCCTTGAGCGCCACGACATCGAATCCGTCTCCTTTCCATTTCGCCGATATGCTCTCTCCCAAGGCATCACCGAAGCCTGTTTCGATCCCATCGACGAAACAGCGGACTTCTCCGGCGTCGTCTGTTTTCAGTTCCACGAGGATAACGTTCTTTCCCTCATCGGGGGATTTGGTTTCCGTAGGATTTTCACTAACTTTGTAGTCAGTGACGGTCTGCGAGTTGCAGGCCAGGCCCGCTGCGACGAGCGGGATGACATAGAGGGCTCTCAGCCCCCGCAATGTCACGCTTTTGGGTTTTGACATCATAGTAATACGATTTTTAAGGATACTGTGATTAAAGCTGTTGGTGATGGAGTAGCCGCTCGCACTGACAGCTTTTCTTATTAGTGAGTATTGATATTCCTTGATGTTTGCACCTTCGCGGAGGACTGCGTCGTCCGCCTCGTATTCGTAGACAGCCCTGAGGTCCGACTTGAGCATCCACATCACGGGGTTGAACCACTGCATGGAGGAGAGGAGGTCTATGATGAGGAGGTCGCGCGCGTGTCCGAGGCGGATATGCGCGCGCTCGTGCTTAAGTATATGTGTGTTGCCGCTTTCATAGTCTTCCCTTGAGAGTACGATCCATTTCATCCAGCTGAACGGGGCGATGTCACGGTCTCCGATGACGAGGACCGTACCGTCCTCCTGCAGGAGACTCTCTCCGGAACGGATGATGCGGCGGACCTGGACCAGTTCGACCGCTATCCTGATAAGGCAGAATAATATACCGGCGCAGTAAATTATCGCCAGGGCGACGGGCAGCCAGCTGACGTAAGGGGTGGCGGCTTCCGGCGCGGCGGCGGCCGCCGCGGTCGCCGCCGGCCCCTGCGGCAAAGCCGGCAGGGCCGGCAAAACCGCCGCCGCGGGCATGGCCGCCCCCGCCGCCACTTCCACCGTCCGGTGGAAGGTCAGCACGCAGAACGGGAGGATGAATGAGACCAGTACGCTGCCTGTGAGCACGATGCGGTTGAGCCTGTGGAGGGTCTCACGGCTTAGCAGGACGCGGTAGCAGATATAGAACACTGCTAGCAACAGCGCCACTTTGGCTTCGTATATGACAAGGTTCAGCATGGGGAATGGTTATTTATCCTTGTGCTCGATAAGGTCGATGATCTCCTTGAGTTCGTCCAGGTCCATCTTCTTGTCCTCGACGAAGTGCAGGACCAGGCTGGAGTAGGATTTGCCGTAGTATTTGTTTACGACATCTCCGATGGTGATGCCGTGATAGTCGCGCTCGCTGATGGCGGGCTTGTAAAGGAAGGTGTTGGCTATGGGCCTGCGTTGCAGGAATCCCTTTTCTTCAAGGAATCCCACTTGCTTGGATACGGTGGTATAGCCGGGCTTCGGCTCTGGGAAGGAGTCCACCAGTTCCCTGATGCACAGCTCTCCCTTTTGCCAGAAGATGTTCATTATCTCCTCTTCCTTTGCCGTGAGTTTCTGTTTCATAGCGCCTTATGGATTGGTCCTCACGACAAATATAGACATTTATTTTGAACTACGAAATCTTTTCGTAGATTTCTTCATTAAAATTCGTTGGCAAACCACTGATGCCCGATGACTTTCAGGAACAGAAATGCCATTTCTGTTCCTGAAACGAGGGCGGAAGGCCTTCAGTAAGCACAAACCTCGGTCTTTTGTGCTTATTTTGCCCTCAGACCATCAAAAAAAGCACAAATCAACGCGATTTGTGCTTTTATTCTGAGCGCCCTGTAAGTTTGAGCGTGGCGAAAGGGCTAGCGGACGACGATGGCTTCGCGGTCGGGGCCGACGGATATGATCCTGACCGGGCAGCCGGTCTCCTTCTCGATGAAGGCGATGTAATCCTTGAGCTGCTGCGGGAAGTCAGCGTAGTCGCGGACGTTGCAGATGTCGCTTTCCCAGCCGGGGAACTCCTTGTATACGGGAGTGACTTCCTCTCCGCTCTCGAAGGGGAAGTAGTCCACCTGCTTGCCGTCGATCTCATAGGCGGTCGCTACCTTGATGGTCTTGAAGGTGTTGAGGACGTCGGCCTTCATCATGATGAGCTCGCTGACGCCGTTCATCATCACGGCGTACTTGAGCGCCACGAGGTCCAGCCAGCCGCAGCGGCGCGGACGGCCCGTGGTGGCGCCGAACTCGTGGCCTATTTGCCGCAGGCTCTCGCCGGTCTCGTCGAAGAGTTCGGTCGGGAACGGGCCGCTGCCTACGCGTGTGCAGTAGGCCTTGAAGATGCCGATCACCTTGCCGACGCGGTTGGGGGCGACGCCGAGGCCGGTGCAGACACCGGCAGTCATGGTATTGGATGAGGTGACGAAGGGATATGTACCGAAATCGATATCGAGCATGGAGCCCTGGGCGCCTTCGGCGAGTATGGGCGTGCCTTCGTCGAGGTATTTGTTGATGACGAGCTCGCTCTCGATGAACTGGAAACGCTTGAGGTCTTCGACAGCCTGCATCCACTGCTTCTCGTAATCGGTGATGTCGAACTGGAAGTCATACTGCGACAGCAGACCGAAGTGCTTGCGCTTCAGGGCATTGTAGCGGTTCTGGAACTCGGGGGAGAGGATGTCTCCGATGCGGAGGCCGTTGCGGCCGGTCTTGTCCATGTAGGTGGGGCCGATACCCTTGAGGGTAGAACCGATCTTGGATTTGCCCTTGGAGGCTTCGCTGGCGGCGTCGAGCATCCTGTGCGTGGGGAGGATAAGGTGGGCACGCTTGGAGATAAGGAGCTTGCCGGTGATGTCGCCGGCTTTCTGCTCGATGGCGCGGATCTCGTCCATCAGGATGACGGGGTCGATGACCACGCCGTTGCCGATGACGTTGACCGAGTCCTTGCGGAAAATGCCGGACGGGACCGTGTGAAGCACGAATCCGTCGCCGCCGAAGACCAGCGAATGCCCTGCGTTCGGGCCTCCCTGGAATCTTGCAATGACTTTGTAATCAGGAGTTAATACGTCAACGACTTTGCCTTTGCCCTCGTCGCCCCACTGGAGCCCGAGCACTACGTCGATCTTGTTGGTTTTCATATATACACTACATGTTTGCTAAAAAACAAGTAAATATACGAAAATAACTGGAATCTTCCAGTTTTTTATGATGCTTCGCGGCAGGTTTTGAACAGAAAAAACTATTAACTTTGTAAGGATTGACCGTCGGTCCGGTATATAAGAGTATGAGAGAATTGAAATGTCCCAAATGCGGAAGTGTTTTTTCCGTGGACGAGGCTGATTATGCCTCGATCTTAAGTCAGGTTAAGGGCGCCGAGTTCGACGCCGAGGTGTCGCGGCGGCTCGCAGAGCTGCACCGCCAGCAGCAGGCGGAGGAGCAGGCGCGCGCAGCAAAGGCCGAGCAAGCCTGGCAGAACGAGCTTTTCAAGCGCGAGCAGCAGGCGGTTGCCGCCTTGTCCGGCAAGGACAAGGAGATTGCAGAGCTGAAGGCTGTGGTAAACCACAATGCCGATGCCCTGCGCATAGCCGTGATGCAGGAGCAGCAGAAAATGAACGATACTCTGCGGACCAAGGAGAATGAGATTGCACAATTGAAGGCTGATGCGCAGCTGGCTAAGTCCGAGGCCGCCGTACGCGAGAACAGTATCAAGGAGTCCTATGAGGGCAAGCTGAAGGCGGCCGAGGAACAGGTCGCTTATTACAAGGACCTCAAGACGCGTCTCTCCACCAAGATGGTGGGCGAGACGCTGGAGGTGCATTGCAGCACGATCTTCAACGGCGAGATGCGTCCTATGTTCCCTAATGCCTATTTCGAGAAGGACAATGACGCCTCGGGCGGTTCCAAGGGCGATTTCATTTTCCGCGACTTCGTGGACGGATTCGAGTACATCTCGATAATGTTCGAAATGAAGAACGAGATGGATGAGACGGCGACGAAGCACAAGAACGAGGATTTCTTCAAGAAACTGGACGCGGACCGCAACGCCAAGGGCTGCGAGTATGCCGTCCTGGTGTCGCTGCTGGAGCCGGACAGCGAACTGTACAACGGTGGCATAGTGGATGTATCGTACCGCTATCCTAAGATGTATGTGATACGGCCGCAGTTCTTCAAGTCCATGATCACCCTGCTTGTGGGGGCTGCGCGCAAGACTGTGGACTACCAGCGGCAGCTGGCCGAGGCACGCAGCCAGTCCATCGACGTGACCAATTTCGAGGACAAGCTGATGGCGTTCAAGGACTCGTTCGGCCGCAATTACCGGCTGGCCAGTGAGAAGTTCAAGACGGCCATCGATGAGATCGACAAGTCGATTGCCCATCTGCAGAAGATCAAGGAAGCGCTGATAGGGTCGGAGAACAATCTCCGCATCGCCAATGACAAGGCTGATGCGCTGACGATCAAGAAGTTGACCAAGGGCAATCCCACTATGATGGCAAAATTCGAAGATCTGTCAGGAATGATCGACTGATGGGCAGGGCGTTCAGGTTATCGGCTTTTTTGATGGCAGCGATGCTTTTGCTGGTCGCTTGCCGTCGAAACGGCGGAGGCGTTTCAACTGTCTCCGCCTCTGTTTCCGATATCCTTCCGGCGGAAGTAAGTCCTGATTCTTTCGTTCCCGGCGATATCATTCCAATAGGTGCTCTTGACGGGATGGACACTTCCGCGTTTTTCTCCGCCGTTCCCATCGACAGTGCGGTCTTCGCCCGTATGTCCGGCCGGTCCTACAGGGACGGCTGCCCCGTCGCAGTGGAGGACCTCCGGTATCTGCGCGTGCTGCATAGTGACTTGTCCGGCCGGACACTGGTTGGCGAGATGGTCGCCAACAAATCCATCGCCGACGACCTCCTGGAGATATTCCGCGAGTTGTATGATGCCGGCTATCCAATCGAGCGGATGCGTCTGATCGACGATTATGACGGCGACGACGAGGCCTCCATGCTTGCCAATAACACCTCCTGTTTCAACTACCGCCGCAAGGCCCACATGAGTTCCGTCTCCAGGCACGCTTACGGAGAAGCAGTGGATATCAATCCCTTATACAATCCCTATTACAGGGTCACCGCAGCGGGCGCCCGCATCGTCGAGCCCGCCTCCGCCGCACCGTATGTCGACCGCTCCGCCGACTTCCCCTACAAGATCGAGCGCGGCGACCTCTGCCACCGCCTCTTCCTCGAGCACGGCTTCCACTGGGGCGGCTCCTGGACCCGCAGCAAAGACTACCAGCACTTCGAGCGCTGACCTTTTGCTCCTTCCGATGGAACGGCAGTGCTGCCGGCGGAGCATTTTCCGCGGAGTCGGCAGCACTGCCGTTCCATCGGGGGCAGCACGATGATGAGATCAAACCAACAGATTGAGATCGTCCGGTTTCAAGAGAAGGGCCTTGGCGAGGCTGGCGGAGCGGCCGGCGATGCCCTCGCGGAGCATCTTGGCCGCGATGGCCAGCCGTACCCGGACATTGACCTTCACGAGAGTCTTGCCGCAGGCCTGGACACAGTACTCGTTTCCGATCCTCCGAAGGTCCGGGATACTCCTGGACTCCAGGTAATTACGGTGAATCTCCTGTTTAAGTGCGACCTCATCCTCCCGCCGGACGTAGAGGAAGGCGATGAAGGAACGGACCGAGACGAACAACTGCTCGACTGATACATAGTCAATGAAACTGTCCGAGAGGATGCGCCCGTAAGAGTCGACCATCCATCCTTCCGGCAGTTTCATCCTGGTCCGGAACATGCGGTACTGCTCCCGCAGCGAGTAGTCGCCGATGCGATGGTCTGCCGGATTTGATTTGTGCTCAGAGAAATAGATATTACCCGACCCCCAGGGATACTCCCCGGGCAGTTTCTTGTAGAAGTCCAGGCAGTTGCGGTAGACATACATGAATTTGGCCTTCGCTTCTTTCCTCGTCCGGACAGGATTGCATGCGAAATGTATCCTGGTGAAACGGTTTGCCAGACGCTGTCGGAGCACCTTCTTGAAATGGGCCACTCTCTCCGTATCTCCTTTTGTCAGGCAGTGAAGGTGCGTATCGTTAATCGTCAGGACCAATACCTTTACACCCGCTGTCTCTGCACTGATGGCGACACTGTTCCAAGTATAGACCTTGTCTTCGGTAGTGTCGAACGGTATGTCCACCCGTGTTCCGTCAGAATAGACGTGCCATATATCCTTTACTTCTTCTTCCATCTCCTTTTTTGTCCGAAAGATAGGGTTCGCTATCCGTTTACACAAAATGGAAATGGCTAATGATCAAAAAGGGCCTCCGGGGTTGATCAAGAGTTGTTTTCCAGAGTGTTATTTAGGTAAAATGGGGGCAAAAAGGTATGGGGCGGTGGCCAGATTTGGTTTAGCCGTGTTTTTGCCGTTGAAAGGCCGATTGTGCGCTTGGTCGAAATCGCCAGAGGAGAATGACTGGCAGGGAAGTGTCCGAAAAAAGTTAATATTTCTACTAAAAAAATTAGGAGTTTCGAAAAACTTGCTTATATTTGTATCGGAATCATTGCCTGAATCATGTACGCGGTGGTGAGTTATCGGATATCTGAAGTGGGGAGAATGCGAGGGGCGATGAAGGAAGAATGTTAATTTAATCTGATATATATATGAAATCGAGACTGACAGCGAAAGAGGAGGCCATCATGCAGATAGTGTGGGATGGCGGTGACATGTTCATCCGCGACATCGTTGCCCGGATGCCGGAGCCGAAACCGAACTACAACACTGTGGCAACGCAGGTGAAGTTCCTAGAGGAGAAGGGTTTCCTGGGGAGGCGTCCGATGGCAAACAGTTTCCAGTATACTGCGTTGATCTCCGAGAAGGAGTATCGCGGGTCGACCATAGGGGATGTCGTCGCCAAGTATTATGACAATTCGTACTCTCAACTGGTGTCACAGTTCGTGGAGGAGGACAAGATGGATCTCGACGAGCTGAAGGAACTTATCGCACGGATCGAAGCCCACAGGGACAATAGAGGCCAGTGACAACGGCGCGGTGTGATGAAAGGAAAGGTGAAGTGTCAGAGGGAAAGAAGGGATAAATAGAATAATAAGTAAACGGACGCTATGGGTGAATTCTTATTATATATCGGCAGGAGCAGCCTGTACCTGGCTGTGTTCTACGCATTTTTCCTGCTGGTGATGCGGCGGACATCGCTGTTCAGCTTCAACCGCATCGTGCTTCTGGCTGGAACCGCCGTGTGCTTCGTGCTGCCGCTGGTGCGGCTGAGGACGGAAGCGGCAGAGGCGGCGGGAGCAGCCGCGGCCGGGCCGCTGATGTCCGTCGGCGTCGCGGCGGAGCCGCTCCAGGCCGCCGGGCCGGCGGCCCCGGCGCTACCGCTCCTGCTCCTGTACGTCACAGGAGCCGCCGCCGTGCTCGCCTTCACGGGTCTCTCGGCCCTGCGGCTCGCACGCACCATCCGCTCGGGCCGCACCACGCAAGAGGACGGCTACCGCCTCACCCTCGTGGACGGCGGCGTGCATTCTTTCAGCTGGGGCCGCCACATAGTCATGAGCCGTGACGACCTCGAGTCCAGCCCCGCCATCCTCACCCACGAGTGCATGCATGTCAGCAGGCGGCACAGTCTCGACATCGCCTTCTTCTCGGCAGTCACGATCCTCCACTGGTTCAATCCGCTGGTCTGGATCACATACTCCGAACTCAAGCTCCTGCATGAGTACGAGGCTGACGAAGGCGTCATCAACAACGGCATCGATGCTACACAATATCAACTTCTCCTTGTGAAGAAAGCCGTGGGAGAGCACCGCTTCTCCCTGGCCAACGGCTTCCGTCACTCCAAACTAAAAAACAGAATCGCCATGATGATCAAACCCCAAACTTCCGGATGGATGCGCCTGGCATACGGCGCTGTCCTCCCGATACTTGCCGTCCTGATGTTCGCTTGCAACCCCGCTCGCGAGCAGCAGGAGCCGGAACCTGTACCTGACACTTTCCAGATCGCCACTGAAACAGATGCACCGAAGACCGTAACGGTGACGAAGGCAGATGTCTCTGATGAAGAGGCCGTCCCGTTCAGCCTTCTGGAAGTCAAGCCTACCTTCAATGGCGAGAATGCCAATGCTTTCTCTGAATGGGTCAACTCCCATTTGAAGTATCCTGAAGATGCCAAGGCGGCAGGCGAACAAGGTCGCGTAACCCTTCAGTTCACTATCGGAACCGACGGTGTAGTGAGTAACGTAAAGATACTGCGTGGTGTCAGTGAATCGCTTGATGCGGAGGCTCTCCGTGTCGTCAGCTCTTCCCCTGATTGGGGACCCGGCAAAGTCAACGGAAAGCCTGTGCCTGTCACCTTCACTTTCCCTGTCGTGTTCAAGCTGAAGTAGAAAAAGTTTTTAAAAAATCTGCAAAACCCTTGCATATTAAAATTCCATTCCCTACCTTTGGCAAAGAATGAGACTTGAAAGCAACATATCCAACCTGTTTTTCTGGTGGCGTCTGAGCGAATAGATCGGTCAGACTCTTAAGATGTTGCGCAAATCTCACCGGTGGATACCGGGCTGAAATATCGAGGGCTGTCCGATCGAAGGACAGCCCTTTTTTGTGTGAAATAGCAAGTAACAATTAATATTAACCTTAACAAAAGACACGTTATGAAACAGAAAAAGTTCATGCTTCCGGAGTCAGAGATTCCGACCCATTTCTTCAACATCCAGGCCGTCATGCCCAACAAGCCCATGCCGTTCCTGAACCCCGCCACCAAGGAGCCCCTCAAGGCCGAGGACCTTTACCCCATCTTCTGCAAGGCTTGCGCCGATCAGGAGCTCAACCAGACGGACGAGTGGATCCCTATCCCCGAGGAAGTGCGCGAGCAGTACTCCGCCTATCGATGTACTCCTCTTGTACGCGCTTATGAACTTGAGAAGGCCCTCGGCACTCCCGCGCACATCTACTTCAAGAACGAGAGTGTCTCGCCTGCCGGTTCGCACAAGCTCAACTCCGCCATCGCCCAGGCTTACTACGCCAAGGAACAGGGCGTCACCAACCTGACCACCGAGACCGGAGCAGGCCAGTGGGGCGGTGCGCTCAGCTACGCGACCAAGAAGTTCGGCATCGACTGTGCCGTCTACATGGTCAAGGTCAGCTATGAGCAGAAGCCTTACCGCCGCAGCATCATGCAGACTTTCGGCGCTGCCATCACTCCTTCCCCGTCCATGTCCACCCGCGCCGGAAAGGATATCATCACCCGTAACCCCAACGACCAGGGCTCCCTGGGCTGCGCCATCTCCGAGGCTATCGAGCTTGCAGTGACCACCCCTAACTGCAAGTATGCTTTGGGTTCCGTTCTGAACCACGTCTGTCTGCACCAGACCATCATCGGCCTCGAGGCCGAGAAGCAGATGGAACTGGCCGGCGAGTATCCGGACATCGTCATCGCCTGCTTCGGCGGCGGCTCGAATTTCTCGGGCATTGCTTACCCGTTCATGCGTCACAACATCCAGGACGGCAAGAAGACCCGCTTCATCGCTGCCGAGCCTTTCTCCTGCCCTAAGCTCACCCGCGGCAAGTTCGAGTATGACTTCGGCGATGAGGCCGGTATGACCCCGCTCCTTCCGATGTACACCCTCGGCCACACCTTCAAACCCGCCTCGATCCACGCCGGCGGCCTCCGTTATCACGGAGCCGGCGTCATCCTCAGCCAGCTGATGAAGGACGGCCTGATGGAGGCCGTAGACATCGAGCAGAAGGATTCCTTCGCCGCCGGCGTGCTCTTCGCCCGCACCGAGGGTATAATCCCCGCACCGGAGTCCTGCCACGCCATCGCTGCCACCATCAACGAGGCTCTCAAGTGCAAGGAGACCGGCGAGCAGAAGACCATCCTCTTCAACCTATCAGGCCACGGCTTCGTGGACATGGCTGCTTACGACCAGTATTTCTCCGGCGAAATGCAGAATTACCACGTCTCGGACGAGGATCTGGCCAAGTTCATCAAGAGCGCCGATGCGCTGAACCAGTAGGGGAGGTTGCGAACAGCAGGAGCATGGTGATGGCGGCGTTGACCAGAAGGTTCTCGAATCCCATCTGGTAGCCGCCGAACCAGCGCTCGCTGTTCATCGCCAATACATAAGTAATTAGCGGCGATACGCCGCAAATGAAAGGAACTATCGTGTCGCGGACATTTCTCCGCGACACGATTCCGTATATGAACAGGCCGAGGAGCGGCCCGTAAGTGTACCCGGCAATGGTATAGACGGCATTGATGACGCTCTGGCTGCCGATGGCACGGAAGGCGCAGATGATTAGGCCCATGGCGACGGCATTGAGGATGTGCATGCGGAAGCGGACCTTGTCCAGCTTCCGCCCCCCGTCGCGGCGGTCGGCCTTGAGGATGTCCAGCGTCATCGAGGACGTGAGGGCCGTGAGCGCCGAGCCGCTGCTGCTGAAGCCCGCCGCGACGAGCCCGAGCACAAACAGTATTCCCACCACCGGCGGCATGTATTGCGTAGCGATGGTAGGGAAGAGATTGTCCGCCACGGGAATGTCAAGCTGCAGCGAAGCCTTCATCATGTACAGAAGTACGCCCAGGGCGAGGAACAGCAGGTTCACGGGCAGGAACGCCACTCCGTAGGAGAGGACGTTCTTGCGCGCTTCGCGGAGGTTCCGGCAGGACAGGTTCTTCTGCATCATGTCCTGGTCGAGGCCGGTCATCGCAACTGTGGTGAACAGGCCGGCGAGGAACTGCTTCCAGAAGAAACGCTTGTCGTTGAGGTCGTCGAAGAACCAGGTTCGTGACATCGGACTGTCCTTGATGGCTGCGCACATGCTGCCGAAACTGAATCCCATCTGCTTGGCTATGAGCCAGATACAGAGGATGACCGTGCCCACCATCGCGAGCGTCTGAAGCATGTCCGCCCAGACGAGCGTCTTCACGCCTCCGCGGAAGGTGTAACCCCAGACTATCAGCATCGTCACGGTGACATTGGCCCAGAACGGCACTCCGAGCGCATCAAAAAGTATTAGTTGAAGGATGGAGGCCGTGAGGTACATGCGTACTCCGCATCCCAGGTATTTCGATACGAGGAAAAGCACGGATCCGGACAAGCGGCTGCGCCCTCCGAAGCGCTCTCCCAGATAGCCGTAGATGCTGGTCATGTCCAGCCTGTAGTACAGTGGCAGAAGGACATAGGCTATGACGACGTATCCTGCGACAAAGCCCAGGACCATCTGCATATACGAGAACAGGGAGGCCTCGACCATTCCCGGCACAGACACGAATGTCACGCCGGAGATCGAGGTCCCGACCATCGAGATGGCCACTATCCACCAAGGCGACTTGCGGCCTCCGTCGAAAAAGTCTTTTCCCCGCACTTCCTTCCTACGTCCCGCCGTCAGGGCGCTGACAAGGAAAAGTGCGAGGAAATAAAAGAGGATGACCGCCAGTACCGCCCCCGTCTTCATGGTCTATTCCATGACAGGGAGCAGGGATGAGTACCCTCCGTCGTGGTACAGGTTCTGCATCGTGACCTTGCGGGTGAGATCGGAGAAGAGTGTTATGACATATCCGGCGCAGTCCTCCGCCGTAGCATTGCCCAACGGGGAAATACGGTCGGCGTATCCGACCATTTCGGTCATTCCGTCTATACCCTGCCCGGCTGTGGTCATGGTAGGGGACTGGGAGACGGTGTTGATGCGCACGTGCTTCTCACGGCCGTAGATCAGGCCGAAGTTGCGGGTGATGGACTGGAGCATCGCCTTGGCGTCGGCCATGTCGTTGTAGCCGGGCATCGCGCGGTCGGCCGCTATGTAGCTCAAAGCCACCACTGAGCCCCATTCGTTCAGGGCGTCCTTCTTGTAGAGTGTCTGAAGGAGCTTGTGGAACGACATTGCGGAAATGTCCACGGTCTTCTGGAAGAAGTCGTAGTTCACATCGGTGTAAGGCCGTCCCTTGCGGATATTCGGGGACATGGCCACAGCGTGAAGGACGAAGTCGAACTTACCGCCGAAATGCTCCATCGTTCCGTCCACGAGAGCCTCGAGATCTGCCACCGAAGTAGCGTCGGCGGGGATGACGATGGTGCCGCACTGCTCCGCGAGGCGGTTGATCTCGCCCAGGCGGATGGATACGGGAGTATTGGTAAGGACGATTTCAGCTCCTTCGGCTACGGCGAGTTCCGCGACCTTCCATGCGATGGATTTGTCGTTCAATGCTCCGAATATGAGGCCCTTGCGGCCTTTCAGAAGTTGGTGTGCCATATTTTATTCCTTTGGTACGAGATAGAATGAGAGATCGCCCTTGCAGGCGAGCTGTCCCTCGACAGTGGCCACTGCATCTACTACTATGACAGTGCTGCGTTTGACTTTCAGGCTTGCGTTCACGACGACTTTATCACCGGGTTTGACAACCCTCTTGAAGCGGATCTTGTCGAGCCCTGCATACAGGGGCAGCTTTCCTTCAAGTTCGTCCTTCATAAGAAGGATGCTGCACTGGGCCATGATTTCGCAAAGGATCACTCCCGGGACGATAGGATTGCCCGGGAAGTGACCGTTGACGAATTCTTCCTTGCCCGTAATCGTGTATTCGGAGACAACGTGGTTCTCCTCCACCATTTCGGACCTGTCCACCAGGAGCATAGGCTCGCGGTGGGCCATATACTTTTTCAGTTCCTCTCTTTCCATATATCAGAATTATCTGATAAAGATACTAATAATTCTTGTTTGGAGGAACTACTTGTACATGAATCGGCGGATACTGCCCTTAGGGGTCTTGGAGAACGGCTCGAACCGGAGTTCGTAGTCGTTGACCGCGGAATACGCGGGGAGTTTGCTGTTCAAGGCTACGATATTCTGCTTCATGACGGCATCGAGACCGTCGGCCCCGAGTCCGGCCTTGTCAAGGGCATCCATGTTCGGGACTATCAGGGCTATGATCTTGTGCTCGCGCTGGAGGACGATGGATTCTGCGACGTAAGGCAGTTCGTTGAGGACGACTTCGATCTCCTCGGGATAGACATTCTGTCCGTTCTCGGTCAGGATCATGTTCTTGGAGCGTCCGAGCAGGAATACATTGTTGTTCTTGTCGATCGTGCCGATGTCTCCGGTGCGGAACCAGCCGTCCTTGAGGACCTCAGCGGTAGCCTCGGGATTCTTGTAATAGCCGCAGAACACGACATCACCCTTGACGTACAGTTCGCCGGCGATATGTTCCGGATCCGGAGAGTCGATGCGGACTTCCATCACTTCGGGAATGTACTCGCCGCATGACTTGGGCACGTACTTGCCGAGCTTGCCGTAGGAGACGATAGGGGCCAGTTCAGTCAGGCCATAGCCGGTGATGAACGGAACCTTGAGCTTGTATACGAACAGCGACTCCACTTCTGAAGGGATGGCGGAACCGCCGGTAGCGAATACTTCGATATTGCCGCCCATAGCCGCCATCAGTTTGTCATGCAGCATCTGGCAGTACTCCGGGTGATTCTGGTAATCGGCCAGCTTGGCCTTGCCTTCCGGTGAGTTGATATCCGAACCGAGCACGTACTCGGCGAATTTGACGAAGATAAGCGGTACGCCGTAGAAGATGTTCGGCTTCACCTCCATGAGGGCCTGCTGGACGGTCATGGGGATGGGGGGCATACCGAGCACGGTGACATGCATGCCGATGGTAAGGGGGATCACGACGTCGCACATGAGACCGAAGCTGTGGGCATGCGGCAGCAGGCTTAGGTAGTTGCCTCCTTTGTGGAAGGGAAAACCGGGACGGATCGCCTGGACATTGGCCGTATCGTTGCGGTAGGTAAGCATGACGCCCTTAGGGTTGCCCGTCGAGCCGGATGTATACAGAATGGCGCAGACATCGTCGAGATCGACGTCGATGACTTTGAAGTCGGCCGGCTTCATCCCATTGGGATAACGTTCCGCAAGCAGTTGTTCACCGCTCTTGTATATCTCATCCACGCCTTCACGGCTTGCAAGTATCTCACCGGTGATGCAGTCCAGAGCACAAAGCACGTTCGGCATCTGCTCAAAATCCATGGCATCGAAAGTCCTCTTCTCGGTATAGAGTATCTTGCAGTCGGAGTGGTTGACAAGTTTCAGGGTATCAGCAGGGGTAAATGCATTGTAAAGCTCTACGGCTACATAGCCCTTGCAGGCAGCTGCATAGTAGAGGGATGCGCCCATGGCGCTCGGGCGGGCGTTGATGGCGATCTTATCGCCTCGTTTAAGGCCCGCTTTCTTCCAAATAAGGTCCAGGGTGTCGATACGCTCTGCCAGTTCGCGGTAGGTGATGGTAGACTTGCGGAAATCAGACAGTGCGGGGTTCTCCCAGCTGTCTCTGACCGCTCCTTCGAAAAGCTTGATGAAGTTGTCGATTTTAATCATTTCCTGAGGTTTTAGTTTCGCCGCAAAGTTAGCGACTTAAGAAACCTTGGGAAAAAGCGTTTTTTGTGGTTAAGGTGAAATTGCCCGATACTTGGTGAATCCAGTAGTTTTGTGGCTTTATTGAGCGTGGAGTGGCCACTTTTGAGGCGGAAATTTGAAATATTGGAAACTATTTGTAGTTTTGGAAACTTTTATTGTATGAATCTGTGCGCGTTTGAGACACCCTTGTCATATCTTTGCCAATGCGGACGGGATGGGAACCTGTCCATCGGTCCGAGCATTATTTATGAAGGATGATATGTGACACTGGCGGGATATGCCCGCCAGTGTCATTATTGTCCCTTGCACCATTTGCGCGGGGATTCGCCGGTCACCTCCGTGAATTTCTTGACCAGCTGGGTGTCGCTTATGAACCCTGTCCTGGCGGCGATTGCCTCTAGACCATCTTCCGGGTGCATCATCATTTCCCGCTTGGCCGCCTCTATTCTCAGGCGGTTGACATAGCTCCTGAAAGTCTCTCCTTTGCTATCCCTGATGACTGCAGACAGGTAGGTCCTGTTGGTGTTCAGCGCAGATGCAGCGCCTTCCAGGGAGAGATGCGGGTCGAGGAATGCCTCGCCATCCTCCATGTAAGCAGTCAGTCGTCTTTCAAGTTCGTCCATTGAATCACCGCCTTTGTCCATACTCTCCGCTATGACTCCGGGCATCGAGACCTGCTGCTCGCCGTATTCCGTGCCGAGTTTCAACGCTATCGCAGCCAGTATACCCAGGCTGATCTCGAGGATCCACCTCGCAGGGACATTCTCCATGAGGATATGCCTGCCTACTATGATCCTGATACTGCAGGCTATGATGAACAGCAGGATAACCATGCAGTTGAGGCTGACTTGCGATTCGGTCTTTTTCGCCTTGAGGAACTCGAGGATATCCTTCAACCGCGTTCCCCTGCTGATGAGTATGTGGAGCAGGAGCCCCCAGCAGACGGTCAGCCAAGCGCCCAGGACGAACAGATGTACGTACGTGGTCGTATAGGCAAAAGGGAAAACAGGGTCATTCCTGACCGGCATCATCTGTTTCAGCCCTGCTTCGTCAAGATGGCCGGCGATGGCGTCGATGCCCGCGTGGGAACAGGTTATTACCGTTGCGGCTGTCATCATTACAGCAGGCAGGAAAGAGGCGAAAGCGACTGCAGGACGGACTTTCCTGCCGCTGATGTGCAGGGTGTAGCCGGTGATGAACGGGAACATCGTGAAAAGAGCCGCCTGCAGTGCAATCAACAATATGACAATGGTGTGGCTGTCTGTGAGCGGTGACAACAGGCAGCTGTCTATGAAAAAAGAAATGCCGCCGGAAACGGCAGTCAGGAAAAGAAGCCTGAGCGCTTCACTGCGGTTGTTCTTCATGATGAGAAGAAGCCTTATCGCCCATGTCGTACAGACGAAGGCGGGAAGGAGCAATATGAAGGCATCTAACATTCCAGGCGGCTTATTATTGCTGAAAAGTAGTCATTTTTTTTGGATTTACTTATATTTGTAAAGAGTGAAATACCGGATATGAAGAAAATCAGTTTTAAGAGAATAGGCATTATCATCCTTGCCGTGATAATCCTCCTGATAGCCCTCAGGTTCATTTTCTACCGTGAGACTCTCTGGATAGGCCTCGCCCTGCTTCTGGCAGGCCTTATCGCATTCCTTGTGTGGAAGGCGTTCGTCAAGAACGGTCGCGAAGACCTGCGCCGCTCGGAGCGCAAAGGTAAAGAGCTCGAGGAGGAGGTTACCAGTCTCAAGAAGGAGATTGCCGGACTGTACCGCGAGTTGGAGGAGAAAGGCCGTTCGCCGCTCAACGTGGTCGAGTTGTCGCCGATCCTCCATCTGGCAGTGATGAATATCGATTCCTCCTTCGTACGCACTTTCATACGCGAGGATGAGGATGCCGGATTGACCTTCAACGGAGCGCTCAGGGCCGATATCTGTGCCGAGTATGGCATCAAGCTCGAGGACGTGGGATTCCGTTATGACGCTGAGAACAACTCGCTGTACCTGGCCAACTTCCATCCCGGGTTGATCTCATTTTCGAAGAAGCAGCTGAGCTGGGAGATTGCCAACAGTTATGCGTCCCGTTCCATCCTTGGCCGGAGTTTCGTTTCCGCCAGCCATCCCGCTGCAAAGGCTTATACGGCACGGATGTGCAAGGAACTGCGGGATGGCCTGGAGAAGGAGATCGACGAGAGGAAGATCGCCGAGTTCGAATGGCTGTCACCGATGATCTCGCAGCAGGTGACTGATATGCTGAAAATGCTCGTAGGCCGTCCCGGATTGAGCATCATCACCATCGAGGGGCGCCCGGAGGGCGACTTCCTCACTTTCCCCGAGTTCCGTAGGCAATTGTCCGAGCAGACTCCCAAACAGATTGAAAACTAAGCTCTATGCGGGTATGATATATTCTGGATTCAAGGACCTGACGCTGTCCAAGCTGGGATTCGGCGCCATGCGGCTGCCGCTTCTCGAGGACGGCAAGACCATCGACCGTGGTGCGGTCAAGGGGATGGTAGACTATGCCATGGAGCATGGCATCAACTATTTCGATACGGCTTTCCCTTACCATGCCGGGCTGTCTGAGGTCGTCCTGGGTGAGGCGCTCAAGTCCTGGCCGCGTGAGAGTTGGTATCTGGCCGATAAGTTCCCCGGGCATCAGCACCATCTTGCCTTTACTCCGGAGGAGGTGTTTACCCAGCAGCTGGAGAAATGCGGAGTGGAGTATTTCGACTTTTACCTCCTTCACAATGTCTGCGAGAACAGTCTCGGCTACTATCTCGACCCTTCCAAAGGATATGTGGACTATTTCCTGGAGCAGCGCCGCCTCGGCCGCATCAAGCATCTGGGCTTTTCCTCGCATGCCGATCTCGATGCACTGCAGGCTTTCCTCGATTCGCCTTATGGCGCGGAAATGGAGTTCTGCCAGATACAGCTCAACTATCTCGACTGGACCTTGCAGAAGGCTAAGGAGAAATGCGATATCATACGTTCGCACGGGCTTCCGATCTGGGTGATGGAGCCGGTGCGCGGCGGCCGCCTGGCCGCCCTTGGCGACGCGGCCGACGCCTCGCTCAAGGCCCTCAGGCCGGACGAGTCCGTCCCGGCCTGGGCTTTCCGCTGGCTCCAGTCCGTCCCCGGCGTCACCGTCATCCTCAGCGGCATGTCCAGCCTGGAGCAGATGGCGGACAATGTCCGCAGCTTCGAGGCGGAGCGGCCGTTGTCGGCAGCCGAGGAGGCCGTGCTGATGGACGCGGTCGCGCCTTTGCGCTCCCGCGTTCCCTGCACGGCCTGCCGTTATTGCTGCGACGGCTGCCCCATGGAGCTGGACATCCCGATGCTCATCTCGGCGTACAACGACCTTTCCCTCGGCTTCAATTTCACTCCGATGATGCGCATCGAGGCCCTGCCGGAGGACAAGCGTCCTTCGGCCTGCCTCGCCTGCGGCGCCTGCGCCGAAATCTGCCCGCAGGGCATACCCATACCGGACATCCTCGCAGGACTGACCGAGAAATATGAATCGATGCCGAAGTGGTCCGACATCTGCCGCCAGAGGGCGGAGGAGGCCGCGCGGCTTTCCAAAAAATGAATCAGCCATGGCTATCCGTTTGGATTTGATTGAAAAGAAGCGCAACCTTTTCTGCGAAAGCAAGTTCTGGGGCGATCCCGATATGGCCCCCGACATGGAGTATCCTATGCTTGGTGGACGTCCTCTCACGTTTTTGTGTCAGGTGGACTGCTACGATATAGCTCCTTTGGATCCGGACGGTATCCTGCCGCACGACGGGATGCTGTATTTCTTCGCCGACATAGATGACCTTCTCGGATACGAGACAGGCATCAGTCACGGGCCGGGGGAGTGGCCCAAGGGCCATGCCCTGGTCAAATACACCAAGGCGGTGAACATGGAGACATTCAAGAGCGTCGTCCAGGTGGACGAGGACGACGAGCCGCTGTCGCAGAAGGCCGTCGCCCTGGCCTTCTCGGCCTGCGACGGCTCCTTCGGCGGCCTGCGCATGCTCGGCGACGCCCCTGAGGGGTATGTCAGCCTGTTGCAGGTCCCGCTTGACCCGCAGCGCACGCTCCGTTTCGAGATCAAGGTTTCCGATCTCGGTTACGGCAATTGGAAAAAGGCCAGGCTGGTGATGGAAGTTTAACCATTCAATAATCGATTTGGAATGAAGATAATTAAAACTCTTTTGTGGCTTGTACCGTTAGCCGTGGTTTCCTGCGGGAGGCCAGTCAATCCACAGCGTGTGGTTGCCAACCCTATCGACCTCAATTATGCCTTCCATGTGGAGGATACTGAAGAGTCTTTACTCTCCTCTGTCCCGGAAGAATATTTGTCACAGGTTACTCCGGAACAGAAGGGACAAATGATAGCCATGCTTCGGGCACGTCTGGGAGGAGAGAGCGGTACCCGCGAAGCAGCCGATCCCGTGGTTCAGTTGTATGATGACCGGTATTACCTGTTCCCTTCCAAGAGCAAAGGATATTGGAGTTCCCCAGATATGCAGCATTGGGACTATGTCCCGTGTCAAAAGCTTCCTATCGACTTGTATGCACCGACTGTAATGGTTTATGAGGGCGAGTTGTACTGGATGGTGTCGGACATCAATGAACTCTACAAGACCACGGATCCCGAGGACGGGGAGTCTTGGGAACTTGTCACGGACCATCTTGTCCTCTATCCTGACCAGCCGGAAAAAACGGGCCACGATCCCGACCTGTTCGTAGACGATGACGGCAAGGTATACCTTTATTGGGGTTGCAGCAACGTCGACGTCATTTCCGGTATCCAGCTGGACCCTGACGATTGCTTCGCCCCCGTTGGAAAGGAAGTGGTGCTGATTACGCACCGTGAGAAGGAGTTCGGCTGGGAACAGCCTGGAGACAAGAATGAAATGGCGGCCCCGGGCTATAACGAAGGTCCTAACATCTTCAAGCATGAAGGCAAGTATTATCTGCACTATGCCGCCCCGGGCACGCAATACGACTCCTATGGTGACGGCTTGTATGTGAGCGACAGCCCGCTCGGGCCTTTCGAGCATGTTGAGTATTCTCCCGTCAGTGTCAAACCCGGAGGCTGGATGACCGGTGCCGGCCACGGCGATACCTTCCTGGACAAGTACGGCAACTGGTGGCATGTGGCCTCTACGGTCATCAGCCAGCGTATGAATTTCGAGCGTCGTATCGGCTTCTTCCCTATGGTAATGACTCCTAAGGGACATATCTATGCTTTGACCGAGTGGTCCGATTATCCGTATGTCCTGCCGGACGGACCGCAGGATTTCTCCGTCAAGGCGCCTTGGACCGGATGGATGGATCTCTCCATTCACAAAACGGTAACGGTGTCAAGTGAATTGGAAGGACATGAAGCTTCCAAGGCAGCCGACAACAGCATAAAGACTTGGTGGAGTGCCGCTACCGGAGATCCGGGAGAATGGGTTTGCGTGGACTTGGGAAAGATTTGCCGGATCAATGCAGTCCAACCCAATTTCGCAGATCAGGACTTCGGTTTTTATAGCCCTGAGCATCCGCAGACACCTTACCGTTATAAAGTAGAGGTCTCCAGGGACGGCAAAGCATGGCGGGAGGTCTTCGACCGCAGCGATGCCTCCAAAGATAACCCGCACGAGCTTCTTGTTCTTCCTAAGGCACTCAAAGCCCGCTATGTCAGAGTCCTGAACCTGGAGAGACTGACGGGTAGATTCTCGGTATTCGATCTCCGCGTATTCGGGCTGGCTTACGGCCGGAAACCGGAAGCCGTAACAGGTTTGAGCGCTGAACGCGGTGAAGATTCCCGCCGCATACGCGTTTCCTGGCCGGCGTCCGATGGAGCCCAGGGATATGTGCTTCGATGGGGGACAGACCCTGACGAGCTTTACTTGACATGTCAGAGCGAGACCCCCGAAGTGGAGTTAGGCCTTTTCTCTGTAGGGCAGTCTTATTATTTCCGGGTGGACGCTTTCAACGAATGCGGAGTGACGCCCGGAAAAGAGCAGATACTCTGCGAGTAATACTGATTAGAGCTTGATGAGTCCCAGTCCGGGGCGGTCCGGGAGTACCATCCGACCGTCCCGGACTGTCATTCCAGTGAAGCGGTCGTTGGAGATGAGGAGGTTGCCGTCGAGGTCGGCGAAATCCACGGCAGGGGATAGATGCGCTGCGGCGGTGCATGCGCAGGAGGTCTCCGTCATGCAGCCTATCATGACGCGCATGCCTTCGGCCCGGGCGTAGTTGAGCATCTTCCATGCTTCGCGCATGCCCGTGCATTTCATCAGCTTGATGTTAATGCCTGTAAATGCCCCCTTGATGGAGGGGATGTCGCGCAGGCGCTGAATGCTCTCGTCGGCGAAGATGGGGAGCGGGCTTTGTTCGGTGATCCATGCGATGTCGTCGAGCCTGTCTACGGCCATCGGCTGCTCCACCATCACGACGCCCTGTTCCTTGAGCCAGAATATCTCGTCGAGGGCCTTCTGGCGGTCCTGCCAACCTTGGTTGGCGTCGACCGCCAGGGGCAGGTCCGTCACGGACCGTATGGTGCGGATCATTTCCTCGTCCGAGTCCAGTCCGACCTTGACTTTCAGGATGTTGAAACGGTCGGCGCATTCAATTGTCTTCTCGCGTACCACTTCCGGAGTGTCGATGCCGATGGTGAATGTCGTGCTTGGCGCCTTGGCCGCATCGAGGCCCCAGAGGCGCCACCACGGCTGGCCGATCAGTTTGCCCACGAGGTCGTGCAGGGCAATGTCGATGGCGGCCTTGGCCGGCGCGTCGCCTTCGGACAGGCCGTCAACGTACGTCAGGATATCCTCCACCTGGAACGGGTCGCTGAACTGCTCGAGATTCACTTTCTGCAGGAATGCGCATACGCTCTCGACCGTGTGGCCAAGGTACGGCGGCATCGAGGCTTCGCCGTAGCCGACGTACCCGTCGTATTCTATCTCGACCTGCACGTCCGGCGTCGTAGTACGTGAATACGACGCCACGGTAAACGTATGCTGCAACTGCAGTTCATACGGGAAGAAACTCAGATGCATCCGTGCGCTCCCGCCGATCCTGCTCATGTCATAAGTCCCCTTCGTCTCTTTACTCCTGCCTGCCGTGCACCCTGCCAGTCCTGCTCCCAGTCCTGCCAGCGCTGTAGTCTTGATGAATTCCCTGCGTTTCATTTCCGTGGTGTTTTGCTCCACTAATTTACGCGAAAAATCTCTTATATTTGTGTTGTTGAAAACAAATCTCGCCATGGCCCAGGAAATCGAACGCAAGTTTCTCGTCGTCGGTGACTTCAAGCCGGAAGTCTTCCGCTCCTACCGCATATCGCAGGGATATATCTGCAGGACTCCCGGCCGTACAGTCCGGGTCCGTGTCCGTGACGACCAGGGTTTCCTGACTATCAAGGGACCCTCCTTCGACGGAGGTCTTTCGCGTTTCGAATGGGAGAAGGAGATCCCGGCCGGCGAGGCGGAGGAACTCCTTGCCCTCGCCGAGCCTGTCGTCATCGACAAGACCAGGCATCTCGTCCACAACACTGACGGAGTCCATACTTGGGAAGTGGACGAGTTTGACGGAGCCAACGCCGGGCTCGTCATCGCCGAGATCGAACTCGGCGCCCCGGACGAGCCCTTCGACCGCCCCTCCTGGCTCGGTCCCGAAGTCACCGGTGACCGCCGCTACTACAACTCCTTCCTCTCCCACCACCCCTTCACCTCCTGGTAGATCGCCTATTTCGCCCGTCACTTTTGATCAGGGGCAGTATCCTTCGGCAATTTGCCGAAGGATGTGTCGGCGTCCCCCGTCATCCTTCGCTTTTTTGCCGAAGGATGAGAGGGTTCTACTAGATATCCTTCGGAAAAATGCCGAAGGATAATGTATATAATACTTGACATAATGAAAATAATTGTATACATTTGCGGAAACAAGATATGAGAACTATGAATAAGATGCTTTTTCCGCATTGGGTGCAACGCGTGTCGTTGGCGGTATTCATCCTGGATTACATTGCGATGATGGTGTTTATCTTTTGG